>CAJDUM010000001.1_pt1 | contig 227502 bp, 194 predicted proteins | sample 7390781 | NCBI WGS metagenome assembly CAJDUM01 (sample SAMEA7055661, study PRJEB34461) | soil metagenome | biome: terrestrial ecosystem; feature: Peninsula; material: soil | place: Antarctica | collected 2016 | reverse complement strand
AGGTCCCAAGGGTTGGGCTGTTCGCCCATTAAAGCGGCACGCGAGCTGGGTTTAGAACGTCGTGAGACAGTTCGGTCCCTATCCGCCGCGCGCGCAGGAGTCTTGAGGAAGGCTGTCCCTAGTACGAGAGGACCGGGACGGACGAACCTCTGGTGTGCCAGTTGTTCCACCAGGAGCACGGCTGGTTGGCTACGTTCGGAAGGGATAACCGCTGAAAGCATCTAAGCGGGAAGCTCGTTCCAAGATGAGGACTCCCACCCTTTGTGGGGTAAGGCCCCCGGCTAGACCACCGGGTTGATAGGCCGGAAGTGGAAGCACGGTAACGTGTGGAGCTGACCGGTACTAATAGGCCGAGGACTTACCACAAAAATGCTACGCGTCCACTGTGCAGCTCTGGAGATACGGGCGGGCCCGCCGTTTCCGGCGAGCCCCCCTAATTCCATAGAGTTACGGCGGTCATAGCGAGGGGGAAACGCCCGGTCCCATTCCGAACCCGGAAGCTAAGCCCCTCTGCGCCGATGGTACTGCACGGGCCACCGTGTGGGAGAGTAGGTCGCCGCCGGACACCATTCCCAAGGGAGGTCACACGCTTAATCGCGGGTGGCCTCCCTTGTGGTGTTTGTACCGAAAACTGCCGATTGGGAGCGCGAGACGTGACAAGTAGGGGCGACGGCCCGCACCGGGAGCGCGGGTGGAGTTCGGGCCGTGATGATCGGCCCAGATCCTGGCCGAAGTCAGGCGACGGCGACCGCTCCGCGGGGTCGAGCGACCCGACAGGACGTGGCAGAGGATTCGGCGGCAAAGCTTCCTCGGCGGGCGAAAGCGCCGCAAAGCCCTGGCGGGGTCGGGACGACGGCGGCTCGGGCCGGCCGCCCGCGAGTGCCCGGCCCCAGTCACCGGCTCGCCCGCAAGGCAGCGGCCTTGGCGACGATCGTGGGGCTCGGTTCGGAGAGCGGTCAGGGCAACAGCGCGGCTCGGGTGGCCGAGATTCGGGTGGCTACAAGGGCACGCGTCCCGGCGCTGGCGAGGCCGATGTGGGTGGCCGCGGCACAAGTGCTCGCGGGTCAGGTGACTTCAGGGCGCGTGGCACTGGTGCCGGTGATCGCGCGACGGGTGGTCGGGCCACCGGCGATCGCAGCCAGGGTGAGCGGAGCGCGCCTGACCGCACGGCGGGCAGCGGTGGCGCACGTGGGCGTGACTCGAGGGGTGCTGCGCCGTGGGCTGGACGGCAGGCCCCAGATCCCCGTCTTGCGGGAGACAGCCGCCGCCAGAGTGCACCGTCTTGGGAGCCGCGAACAGGCAAGGGTTGGCAGCGCGACACTGCTGGGCGTGCGGCTGCGGGCCGCGGCGATGCCGCCCCCGCTCGGGCGCGGACCGACGCGGAGCCCCCGAGGTGGCCCGGCGCCGGAGCGGCGCGGCAGTATGACGCAGAGCGGTCCGGGGATCGGCGGCCGGCGCGGTCGGGCGGCGACCCGCAGCGGCCTCGTCGTGACGGTCCGGAGCGGCCGGCGGCGCGGCGGTATGAGGCAGAGCGGTCCGGGGATCGGCGGCCGGCGCGGTCGGACGGCGACCCGCGGGATCGTCCGGCAAGTGCTCGTGCGGTGCCCTCTCGAGACGGCGATCAGCACTCCGGCTCACGCCCGGTCCGACCAGACCACGAGCAGCGCTCTGTGCCTCGACGCGAGCCTGCGTCCGGGCTCGGTCGGGACCTCAGTACGACCTTCGGCGCGCAGCGACGTTCAGGGCAGCAGGAGGATCGCGGCACTGGGCCATCCCGATCTGCCCAAGATCGATCTGGCCGATCTGCCCAGGACCGGTCAGCCCGAGACCGGTCAGCCCCATCTCGATCCGATGGACCGCGCTCGGGCACGTCTCGATCATCGAGCGCTGGTTCGGTCCGATCGGGCCCGCCTCGATCGGACCGTTCCTCCTGGGACAAGTCCAACGATCAACGCGGAGCCGGCGGCAGGGCCGGAACTGGAAGTCGGCCTGAGCACCGACCCGCCCGCCCGGAGCCGGAGCGCGGCTCGCGCGTTCGTGAGGAAGACATCGGCGAGGTATGGCCGGATATCCCGGACTGGGCAGATCCGGCCGACATCGGTCCGGATGTGCGTCGGGATCTGCGGGGGCTGTCGAAGGAGGGCGCCGAGTTCGTCGCTGGGCATCTGGTGGCGGCGGGAATCCTGGCCGACGACGACCCGGACCTGGCCTGGTTGCATGCCAGGGCGGCCCGTGGCAAGGGCGGTCGAATCGCCGTGGTGCGTGAGACCGTCGGCCTTGTTGCCTATCGTGCAGGTCACTGGGCCGAGGCCATTGCGGAACTTCGTGCCGCCCGTCGGCTTGGCGGCGGCCCCGGTCACCTTGCGGTGATGGCGGACTGCGAGCGTGCGCTCGACCGACCGGAAAAGGCGATCGAGCTGGCCCGGACGCCGGAGGCGGCCGATCTCGACTCGGCGGCGGCGGCCGAGTTGCGCATTGTCGTCGCCGGCGCCCGCGCTGACTTGGGCCAGATCGACGCAGCTCTGGTCCACCTGGAGCCCTCGGTGACAGCGGCCGATCCGCAGCTCGCGTTCAGCGCGCGGGTGTACTACGCCTACGCCGACTTGCTGCTCACTGCCGGCCGGAAGGAGGAGGCGCTGACTTGGTTCACCCGTGCGGCCGACGCTGACGACGAGGAGGAGACAGACGCTGGCGAACGCATCGCGGAGTTGTCCGGCGACACGCCCGGAATGGAGGTCGACACATCGGAAGCACAGTCGCCCGAGAGTGCCGAAGGTGAGCGGCCCGAGCCGGTCTCTGGAAAGCCGGGTGGGGCCGCCGCCGAGTCCGCCGAGGATGCATCGGCCGGGGTCGGCCAGGCCAGAGCTGCCATGTTCACCGATGGCCAAGGCAGTGACGAGTGAGCGGGGACGAGTGAGCGGGGACGGGTCTGGCACGGACGAGTCTGGCACGGCCGGCTCCGGCTGCCTGGCCGACCAGTACGACGCACTGCTGCTGGACCTGGACGGCACGCTGTCCCTGGGGGGCAAGCCGATCGAGCACGCGACGGAAGCGATGCGGGCCTCCCTCGACCGCGGCCTCCGGCTGATGGTGGTGACGAACAACGCCTCTCGCTCGCCGGAGCAGGTCTCGCACACCTTGCAGGCGTTGGGCATCGACATCGCGCCGGGTGACATCGTGACCTCATCACAGGTAGCCTCGACGATGCTCGCGGACAGCCACCCCGGTGGTTCGCCGATCCTGGTGGTCGGAGCGCAGGCGCTGTGCGAGATGGTCACTGCGGTGGGATTGCGGCCGGTTCGAGAAGCTGTCGAAGACCCGGTTGCGGTCGTCCAGGGACATTCGCCCGATACGGGTTGGCGCCAGTTGGCGGAGGCGTGCATCGCCGTGCGCGCCGGTGCCGATTGGGTCGCTACGAATGACGACCTGACGCTGCCATCCGATCGGGGTGAACTTCCTGGCAACGGCGCCATGGTTGCAGCGTTGATTGCCGCGACCGGGCGGCGTCCGCGAGTGGCTGGAAAGCCGGCGCGGCCGCTGCTGGACGAGGCTGTCGCCCGATCGGGGGCGAAGCATCCGCTGGTGATCGGCGACAGGCTCGAGACGGACATCGAAGCCGCGGTGGCTGCCGGCCTGCCGAGCTTGCTGGTGCTGACGGGCGCGTCTACGGCGGCGGACTTGTTGGCAGCTGCGCCGAACCGCCGGCCGACCTACCTGTGCCGCGATCTGCGAGGGCTCACCAGTAACGGCCGGACCGTGGCGCTTCAGGGTGCACGCGCCGATGCCGACCTCGCCTGGCGTGGGTGGTCGGTCACGGTCAACGAGGATCACCTGTTGCTGACGGTGCCCGGCAACGACACCGGGTCCGGCATCGACACGGCGTCTGGCATCGACACGGCGCCCAACGAGGTGGGCCGCGATCGCACGGTGGCCGCGCTGGCCGCACTGGCCCGTGCCGCGTGGGAATCCGGCGTGACCGCGGTTCGGGCGGACGGTCGACCCGCTGCGGCAGCACTACGCGAACTCGGCCTGTAGGTCGATCGAACACGGTCGGCCGCCGCGATTGAGTTAGCGTTGATGTGACCGACGTTCACCGCGAGCACGCTCGCCCGACAGAAGACGTGCCCGCAGGAGGTAGTAATGGATAGCAGCGCCGGTGCCCCAGACCCTCTCGCCGGTGTCGACGCTGACCTGGCATCGCTGGAAGCCACCGATCCAGCGGAGCACGTAGAGGTCTTCGGCCGGATCCACACCGCCCTGACCACCGCGCTGGCCGGCACCACCGACTCGCCCGGTCCGTCACCGCAGGACCGCTGAGGTGCGTCGGGCGCGGCTGGACGCCGAGCTGGTCCGGCGCGGACTCGCCCGGTCCAGGGAACATGCTGCCGAGCTGATCGGGGCGTCCCGGGTGCGGGTGGCCGGGCATACTGCTACAAAACCTGCGACCGCCGTCGACCCGGCCGCTCCAGTGATCGTCGCTGCGGACGCTACCGACGAGAACTGGGCGTCGCGCGGGGCGCACAAGCTGGTCGGCGCGCTGGACGCCTTCGGCACTGTCGAAGTGGCTGGGCGCCGATGCTTGGACGCCGGAGCGTCCACTGGCGGTTTTACCGACGTTCTGCTGCGCCGCGGTGCAGCGCAGGTGGTGGCTGTCGACGTGGGCTACGGACAACTCATCTGGCGGCTGCAGACGGACCCGCGGGTCAGCGTGCACGACCGGACCAACATCCGCTCGCTGACGCCGGCGGACATTGGCGGTGCCGCGTCGCTGATCGTGGCCGACCTGTCGTTCATATCCCTTCGGCTGGTGCTTCCTGTCCTCCTCGCCTGCGCGGCGCCCGGCGCCGACCTGCTGCCGATGGTCAAACCGCAGTTCGAGGTGGGCCGCCAGCAGTTGGGGGCCGGCGGGGTGGTCCGTGATCCGGAACTGCGAGCTGGCGCAGTCACCACGGTCGCCGCCGCGGCGGCAGGGCTGGGCTGGGGGGTAGCCGGCGCGGTCGCCTCGCCGCTGCCCGGCCCGAGCGGCAACGTTGAGTACTTCTTGCACCTTCGCGCCGACGCAGCAGTAGATGCCGATGCGGCCGGCGAGCTCATCGCGGCAGCGGTCCGGAACGGTCCGTCATGACTGCTGTCACACAGGGCGGCGCTGTCACACCGGGCGGGGCGCGGCGCCGGGTTCTGCTGGTCGCGCACACTGGCCGGGCAGACATCGTGGCCATTGCGCACCACGCTCGCGACCGGCTGGCTGCCGGCGGCGTCGAGTTGGTCGCGTTGGCCTCCGAGGGCGCCGAGCTAGGCGTCGTCGAACTGCCCACCGGCACTGCCCTGGAGAGACCCGCCCCCATCGAGTTGGTGCTGGCCCTCGGTGGTGACGGGACGTTGCTGCGAGCGGCTGAAGAAGCCCGTGCGCTGGGCGCGCCGGTGCTGGGCGTCAACCTGGGCAGGGTCGGGTTCCTCACCGAGGCCGACGCGGTCCACGTGGACGGCGTGATCGATGCAGTGATCGGCCAGAATTACACGGCCAGTGAGCGGCGGATGACGGTGGACGTGACCGTCGAGCATCAGGGATCGATCCTCGCCACTGGCTGGGCACTTAACGAGATCAGCGTCGAGAAGGCTTCCAGGGAGCGGATTCTGGACGTGATCGTCGAGGTGGACGGCCATGGGGTGTCCGCGTTCGGCTGCGACGGGGTGCTGTGCGCGACGCCGACCGGGTCGACGGCCTATGCGTTCTCTGCGGGCGGCCCGATCATCTGGCCCGGGGTGCAGGCGCTGCTGGTCGTGCCGTTGAACGCGCACGCGCTGTTCGCCCGGCCGATGGTGGTCGCGTCATCCTCCACGGTCACGGTGCACCTGGATCCGGCGGGCCACAGTGCGGTGCTGGCCTGCGACGGTCGGCGGGTGCACGAGGTGCCGGCCGGTTCCCGGGTGCACATGCGCGGCGGGAAGATCCCGGTCACCCTGGCGCGGCTCGGCGACGAGCCGTTCAGTGACCGGCTGGTGCGCAAGTTCTCCCTGCCTGTGCATGGCTGGCGCGACCAGCGGCACTGACGTTCGGCTGCCGCTGACGCTCGGCTTACTGGCACCTGCACCGGCGGACCGGCCGCGGGCACTAGCGTGATGCCCGTGCTGCACGAGATCCGTATCACCGGCCTGGGCGTGATCGATGACGCGGTACTGGCGCCGGGCGCCGGATTCACCGTCGTCACCGGGGAAACCGGGGCCGGTAAGACGATGATTGTGACGGCGCTCGGCCTGATCTGCGGCAGCCGCGGCGATGCCGCCAGGGTGCGGGTCGGCGCGCCGCGGGCGGTCGTCGAGGCCCGATTGCAGCTGGATTCGTCCGACCCGGACAGCCCTGGCGCAGCCACCGTCGCTGCTGTTGGTGGCGACCTGGACGAGGACGGTTCGGTGATTGCCATCCGATCGGTAGGCGTCGACGGTCGGTCCCGTGCCCACATCGGTGGCCGGGCTGCGCCGGTGTCAGCATTGGCCGAGTTGACCGGTCCGCTGGTCACCATCCATGGCCAGTCCGAGGCGACCTCGCTGCTGGCGCCGGCGCACCAGCGGGCGGTGCTGGACACTTTCGCCGGGCTCGGGGGACAGCTGGACCGCTACCGCGCGCTGCGCCGGGAATGGCAAGGCGTCGTCGTCGCCCTCGCCGACCGGACCGGACGGGCGCGGGAGCGGGCACAGCGGGAACAGGTGCTCCGGCTGGGTGTCGACGAGATCGCCGCAGTCGCGCCCACTCCCGGTGAGGATGCCGCGCTGCTCGCCGAGGTTCGCCGGCTGGAGAACGCCGACGCACTGCGGGAAGCCGCTGCGGGTGCGCTGGCCGACCTGTCCGGCAGTGACCGAGCCCCCGACGCACCGACTGCCGCCGCCCTGGTGCAGGCTGCCGGCCGGCTGCTGGACGGCGCAGCGGACGACCGGCTCAGGAACCTGACTGATGGGTTGCGGCAAGCGGCCGCGCTGGTCGGCGACGTATCGGCCGAGTTGGTCGGCTATCTGGCCGACCTGGACGCGGACCCGGAGCGGCTGGACCAGTTGCTGGCCCGGCAGTCGGTGCTGCGGTCGTTGACCCGTCGATACGGGCAGGACGTCGACGCCGTTTTGGCCTGGTCCGCCGAAGCGCGGGCCGAGCTTGCCGGACTGGACAGCTCGGAAGAGTCGTTGCGGGCCATCGTGGCACGCCGGGACGAACTGGCCACAGCATTGTCTGCGGCGGGGGCCGCGCTGTCCGAACAGCGAAAAGCCGCGGCCGGCACCCTCGGGGCCGCGGCGACCGAGGAACTGGCGAACCTGGCGATGGGCCGGGCATCGCTGCGGGTGTCCGTTTCCCAACGGACGGCCAAGCAGGGTGCCGATGACGCGGTGCCGCTGGCCGGCTCGTGGGTGGCCGCCGGTCCGGACGGAATCGACCACGTGGAGATCGTGCTGACGGCCCACGACGGGGCGCCCGAATTGCCCATCGGAAGGGGTGCTTCCGGCGGCGAGCTGTCCAGGGTGATGCTGGCGCTGGAGGTGGTGCTGGCCGGTGCCGACCCGGTGGGCACGCTGGTGTTCGACGAGATCGATGCCGGTGTCGGCGGTCGCGCCGCCACCCAGATCGGCCGACGGCTGGCCATGTTGGCGGCCAGTCATCAGGTGATCGTGGTGACCCACCTGGCGCAGGTGGCGGCGTTCGCCGACCGGCACTTCGTGGTGGACGCGGACGCCGATGGCACCGTCGGTGTCTCCTCGGTGCGCGAGGTGACGGGGGAGCAGCGGGAGGCCGAGCTGGCCAGGATGCTCGGTGGCACCGATGGCACCGTCGCCCGGGCGCATGCCGCGGATCTGCTGGCGGCGGCGTCGGCCGGCGGTTCACCAGGGCCGCCTCGCCCCAGGCCCGCATCGCGACGCTCCAGCGCTCGGCGCCGGAATCGTCCGGACAAGTAGTGGCAGGTAGCGAATTAGCCGCTCGCAGAACGAGCTGATCTGTGATCGTGGTCGATGCTTGGACCGCGCTGTCCGCCACGATGCGCAGCGGGCACGCTGGTGACGGGTTCACCCGACAACAGATGCGTGTGCTTCATCTGGTCGATTCGAAGGACGCGGCGCCAGGCGACCGCTCGGTGGGGATGAAACCGCGGGTCACCGGCCGCGCCTCCCGCACTTGTGCCGTGTCGGCTGCCACTATCGGGCACATGAAACTCTTGTCACGCCAGTCCCACGCGTTGCCTGGAGTCACGGGCGTCGCGCGCGTGTCCCGCCGCACCGATGCGCTGCTGGGCAGGGTCGGGCATGGCGACATCGTCATCTTCGACCAGATCGACATCGACCGGGCCACCGCGGACTCCCTGGTGAAGTCGGGCGTCACTGCAGTCGTCAACGCATCACCCTCGGTCTCCGGTCGGTACCCGAACCTCGGCCCGGAGATCCTGCTGGCCGGCGACATCACCTTGATCGACGGCGTCGGCGACACGATATTCGGCAAGATCAAGGACGGCGCGAAGGTCAGGCTGCACGACGGCGTCATCTTCGTCGGCGAGCAGGAGATCGCGGAGGGTATCGAGCAGACCACCGAGTCCATCGCCGACCAGCTGATCGAGGCCAAGGCCGGCATGTCGGCGCAACTCGAGGCCTTCGCGGCAAACGCCATCGAGTACATGAAGCGCGAGCGGACGCTCCTGCTGGACGGCGTTGGCATCCCGGAGATCACCACGAAGGTAGCCGGGCGGCACGTGCTGGTGGTGGCCGCGTCACCGGACACCGCCAAGGAGCTGAAATCACTGCGCAAGTACATCTCCGACTACGCGCCGGTGCTGATCGGTGTCGATGCCGGGGCCGACGCGCTGCGGGCGGCCGGGTACAAGGCGAACCTGATCGTCGGCAATCCCGACCAGATCGGCACCGGGACGCTGCGCAGCGGCGCCGAAGTGGTGATCCCGGCCGACGTGGACGGGCACGCGCCGGGCCTGGAGCGACTGCAGGACCTGGGGCTCGGTGCCGTCACCTTCCCGGCCAGCGGCACCACCGAGGACCTGACACTGCTGCTTGCTGATGCGCGAGAAGCCGCGCTGATCGTCACGGTCGGCATGCACACCACCCTCACCGAGCTGCTTGACCGTGGCCGAGGCTCCGCCGCATCCACCTTCTTGATCCGGATGCGGGTGGCCAACAAGATCGTCGAGGCGTCTGCGGTCGCCAAGCTGTACCGGGCCCGTATTTCCTGGTGGGTGGTGATGTTGCTGGTGATCGCGGCGCTGGGCGCCATCGTCGCCGCGCTGCTGGTCTCGGACGTCTCGGGCACCTATGCCGATCTCGCCCGGCAATGGTGGCACGACGCGATCACCTGGATCAGGGGGCTCTTCTCATGATTTCCATGCGCTATCACATCGTCTCGCTGACCGCGATCTTCCTGGCGCTCGCACTGGGCATCGTGCTAGGCGCGACCAAGATCAACTCACCACTGCTGGCGGGGCTGCAAACCGACAAGCAGTCACTGTCCACCGAGAGCGCCGCGCTGACCAAGGCGAACTCCTCGCTGACTGCGCGGGTGTCCTCTGACGAGAAGTTCGCCGGCGCTGTAGGCGCGCTCGCAGTGCGTGGCACCCTGTCCGGCGCGACGGTGGTGCTGATCACCACCACCACCGCGGATTCGGCCGACCGGGACGCGCTGCTGTCGTTGCTCGGCAAGGCCGGAGCTACGGTGAGCGCGCAGATTCAGGTGACCGCCGACTTCACAGATCCGACCAGGGCAGATGCGTTGCGCAACCTGGCCGCACAATCGCTACCGACCGGGACAAAGCTGCCGGAGGTGCCGCAGGTCGGCGCCATCGCCGGTGGGCTGCTGTCCGCAGTGCTGCTCACCGACAAGGCAGGCAAGCCGTTTGCCGCCACTGACCAGGCGACCGCTGCGCTGTCTGCGCTGTCGAGCGCCGGCTTCATCACCGCCAGTGGGCCGGTGGCACCCGGACGTCTCGTGGTGATTCTCACCGGCGGCGCGGTCACCGGCGACTCTGCCGCGGACCGTGGGCAGACCCTCGCCGATCTGGCAACGCAACTGAAGCTCACGGCAGGCGGTGTGGTGCTGGCCGGGCGTATCGGCTCGGAGGCGGCGACCGGATCGGTCGGGCTGATCCGCGGCGACACCGCGGCCAGCGCCGCGGTGACCACGGTCGACGATGTGGACACCGACTCCGGCCGGCTGGCCACGGTGCTCGGCCTGGTGGAGCAGAACGGCGGTGGCGTCGGCCGGTACGGCCTGAGCGACAGCGCCCAGGCGCAGGTCCCGTCCCTCGCTGTCGGCTGACCCGTCGGCTGACGCGCCCGGCGTCGCGGGTAGCAGCCAACCGCGCCGGTGGTGTTAGGGTGAAATCCCGTGGGGCGACAGCCGTCAGGCCGGTCGCACGGACACGGGGAGACACTGTGGCTGGTACGGCTCGGAACACGAGACATATCTTCGTCACCGGGGGCGTTGCGTCCTCGCTGGGGAAGGGTCTGACCGCCTCCAGTCTGGGCCGATTGCTCACCTCGCGAGGCCTTCGGGTCACCATGCAAAAGCTCGACCCCTACCTCAATGTCGACCCGGGGACGATGAACCCGTTCCAGCACGGTGAGGTGTTCGTCACCGAGGACGGCGCCGAGACCGACTTGGATATCGGGCACTACGAACGCTTCCTGGACCGCAACCTCAGTGGCGATGCCAACATCACCACCGGCACCGTCTACTCCAGCGTGATCGCCAAGGAGCGCCGCGGTGAGTACCTGGGCGACACAGTTCAGGTGATCCCGCACATCACCAACGAGATCAAGGAACGGATCAGGGCGATGGCGGCGCCGAGCCGGAGCGAAGCCCGACCCGACGTGGTGATCACCGAGATCGGCGGCACCGTCGGAGACATCGAATCGCTGCCGTTCCTGGAGGCGGCCAGGCAGATCCGTCATGAGATCGGACGTGAGAACGTCTTCTTCTTGCACGTCTCGCTGGTGCCCTACCTGGCTCCGTCCGGTGAGCTGAAGACCAAGCCGACCCAGCACTCAGTGGCCGCGCTGCGCAACATCGGCATCCAGCCGGACGCGATCGTCTGCCGCGCCGACCGGGTGATCCCGGACTCACTCAAGCGCAAGATCTCGCTGATGTGCGACGTGGACACCGAGGCGGTGATCGCCTGTCCGGACGCGCCGTCGATCTATGACATCCCGAAGGTGCTGCATGCCGAGGGCCTGGACGCCTACGTGGTCCGCCGGCTGGGGCTGTCCTTCCACGACGTCGACTGGACCCAGTGGGGCGACCTGCTGGACCGGGTGCACCACCCCACTGAGACGGTGCGGATCGCCCTGGTCGGCAAGTATGTCGACCTGCCCGACGCCTATCTATCGGTGACGGAGGCGTTGCGCGCCGGTGGTTTTGCCAGCCGGGCGAAGGTGGAGATCGTCTGGGTGCCGTCGGACGACTGCATTACGCCGGTCGGCGCCGCCGCGGCATTGGGCGACGTGCAGGGCGTGCTGGTCCCGGGCGGCTTCGGGGTGCGGGGCATCGAGGGCAAGATCGGCGCGATCACCTACGCCCGGGTCAACCGGGTTCCGCTGATGGGGCTGTGCCTCGGCCTGCAGTGCATGGTGATCGAGGCCGCCCGGAACCTGGCCGGGATCGCCGGCGCCAACTCCACCGAGTTCGATCCGCAAACGGCCGACCCCGTCGTGTCCACCATGGCAGACCAGGCCGGCGTCGTCTCCGGTGACGAGGACATGGGCGGCACCATGCGGCTGGGCGCCTACCCCGCCCGACTCACCCCAGGGTCGTTGGCCGCCGAGGTTTATGGCAGCACCGAGGTTTCCGAGCGGCATCGGCATCGCTACGAGGTCAACAACGCCTACCGGGGTGCGCTGGCCGCCGTCGGCATGCAGATCTCCGGCACGTCGCCGGACGCCGGACTGGTCGAGTTCGTCGAGCTGGATCGCGAGCTGCACCCCTTCGCGCTGGCCACACAGGCGCACCCGGAGCTCAAGTCGCGGCCGACCAGGCCGCACCCGATGTTCGCTGCGTTCATCCGTGCTGCGTTGGATTTCCTGCGGTCCGAGCGACTGCCTATCGAGGAGGACCAGGCCGTGCCGGCGCGCGCAGTTGTGGACGCCGGCGCGCACCGATGACGGCGGCGGCTGGAGTGGCCGCCGGGCCGATGTCCGCGCTGCCTGCCGTCAGGCCTACAGACGGCCGGTTCTCGGTGCTGGCAAGCCGCCGGATGTTCCAGGGCCGAGTCGCTTCGGTGCGGATCGACACGGTAGTGATGCCCGGCGGCAGCAGCGCCGACCGCGAGGTGGTCGAGCACGCCAGGGCGGTGGCCATCGCCGCCGTCGACGAGCACCGCCGGATCGTGCTGATCGAGCAATACCGGCACCCGCTGCGGCGTCGACTCTGGGAACTGCCGGCCGGTTTGATGGACGTGGACGGTGAACAGCCGCGCGAGGCGGCCGCCCGGGAGCTGGCCGAGGAAACTGGCCTGGCCGCCGCAAGCTGGTCGGTACTAGTCGACCTTGCCACCTCGCCGGGATTCTGTACCGAGGCGGTGCGGGTCTATCTGGCCAGGCAGTTGAGCGGGGTTGGTAGGGGCAAGATCGTCGACGATGAAGAGGCGGACCTGCGGATCGTGCGGGTGGACCTGGCGGAGGCAGTGACGGCGGTCTTCGATGGTCGGATCGTGAACGCCGCTGCAGTGGCCGGTGTGCTCGCGGCGTCGGCCGCGCTTGTCGATGCTGATACCTCGGGAACGGCTGCGGTGACTGCCGCGGCTGCGCAGACGTTGGAGCCGGGCAGGCTTGCGGAGCCGATGCCGATGGTCCGGCCGGGACTGCAGCTGCGGGATGCCGCCGACGGCTGGCAGGACGGACCGGCCACTATCAACAACGGGATGTGTGCGCCGGCATCATTCGGTCGGTTGGGGTCGGCCGGGTCGTTCGCGTCTGGCGGGTCCGGCGCCCCCGGATGACCGGCACCCGGCTCGGAGCGGCTGCCAGGCGAGGGGGGCCGCCGCAGGTGCTGCCCGTGTCCGTGCCGTCCGTACCCGAACAGATCACGCTGCCGTCGGAACCCGGATCGGGAACCGAATTGCCGGATGGGGCAGTGTTGCCGGAGCCGCCGGCGGCGCTGTCCCGGGCGCTGCGCGGCTACCTGGACCACTTGGCTGTCGAGCGCGGTCTCGCTCGAAACACGCTGCTGTCCTATCGGCGGGACCTGACCGGCTATCTGCGTCATCTGGCGGTGGCCGGTGTCATCGAGCCGTCCGGTATCTCCCCGGAGCACGTGTCGACGTACCTGACCGGCCTGCGACTTCCCGTCAACGGATCCGCGCCGCTAGCGGCGTCATCCGCCGCTAGGGCCGTGGTCGCCGCCCGGGGCTGGCACCGGTATCTGCTGGCGGAGGGCCTGGCGCAGACCGACCCGTCCCGTGACGTGCGGCCACCCACCCCCGCCCGCCGGCTGCCCAAGGCGTTGCCGGTGGAGCAGGTGATTGCGTTGCTGGAGGCGGCCGGCGGGCAGTCGCCCCGGGAGTTGCGGGACCGCGCGCTGCTGGAGTTCCTGTACGCCACCGGAGCTCGAATCAGCGAGGCGGTCGGCCTTGACCTGGACGACCTGGACAGTGTCGGCGGGGCGGTACGGCTGCTGGGCAAGGGCTCCAAGGAGCGGGTGGTGCCGGTCGGTTCATTCGCGGCCGCTGCGCTGCAGGCCTACCAGGTGCGTGGCCGCCCGGCGTTGGCTGCCGCCGGCCGCGGGTCGGCTGCGGTGTTCCTGAACTCCCGTGGCGGTCGGCTGTCTCGGCAGAGTGCCTGGCGGGTGCTGCGCGATGCTGCTGAGCGAGCCGGCATCGCCACCGTCGTGTCGCCGCACACGCTGCGGCACTCGTTCGCGACCCACCTGCTCGAGGGCGGCGCCGACGTCAGGACTGTCCAGGAACTGCTTGGCCACGCCTCGGTGACGACCACCCAGATCTACACCCTGGTCACTGTCGATGCGCTGCGGGAGATCTACGCCACCGCCCACCCCCGCGCCAGGTGACCCGCGGGATGCGTACCGGCAGGTCAACCCGCCCACTGGCTCGGCGCCGTCGTTGCTCGCGCTAACGGGCAGACAAGCATCACGAGGCTCGCCGTTACCCACGCTAACTACCGCTACTCCGGAGTATCGCTACTCCGGAGTATGCAGTGAGTTTGGGCCGGATTTCCCTGCTGGCTACGGAGTAGTGAACGGGTGGCGCCGGCGGCGCGCTCGGGTGCGACGGGTGGCGCCGGCGGCGCGAGCGGGCGGGGCCGGGCTGAGTGAGCATCGCTGGGCCGGACCTCGTTGGCGCAGGTCGGGCGGGTCGCGTTGGTACCTGCCGCCGCGCACGCATAGTCTGAGCAGGGTCGTCGGCAGGACGGCCCCGAGGGCACCCGCGGGAGCAATGGAACCGATGACCGAACCGGACGACGCGGCCTGGATTGCCGCGACCGGCGCTCCCCGCGCGTCCGGACAGCCCGTGACACCTACCAGGTCGGCCGCGCCCGGCTCCGACGGCGCGGTAGGAAGCGTCGACAGTGCCGACGCCGAGTCGGACACCGGCGCCGACGTCAAGTCAGCCGGTGCGGCGAGTGCGGGTAGCGACCTCCACGCCGCAGGACCAGCGCCGTCCGCGGCGAACGAGCCGCCGACTGCGGCGAACGAACCTTCCCCTGCAGCACCCGCGCCCAGTGCCGAACTCGGTCCGACCGGCCGTCCGTGGCGGAACATCCCTGAACCGGCCCCGCTTGTTACCCACGGCCCCGCGAAGGTACTGGCCATCTGCAACCAGAAGGGCGGAGTCGGCAAGACTACCTCGACCATCAACCTGGGTGCCGCGTTGGCCGAGTACGGCAGGCGGGTGCTACTGGTGGACCTCGACCCGCAGGGCGCGCTGTCCGCCGGGCTGGGGGTGGCCTCCCACGAGCTGGACCGCACCATCTACAACCTGATGCTCGAACCGGCGACGGCGATCTCCGACGTGCTGGTGCCCACCCGCATCGAGGGCATCGATCTGATCCCCGCCAACATCGACCTGTCCGCGGCCGAGGTGCAGCTGATCAACGAGGTCGGCCGGGAGCAGACACTGGCCCGCGCGCTGCGTCCGCTGCTGCATGCCTACGACTACGTGTTGATCGACTGCCAGCCGTCGCTAGGGTTGCTCACCGTCAATGCGCTGGCCTGCGCTGATGCGGTGATCATGCCGCTAGCGGCCGAGTTCTTCTCGCTGCGCGGGGTCGCCTTGTTGGTGGACACCGTCACCAAAGTTCAGGCCAGGATCAACCCGGCGCTGCGCATCGATGGGGTGCTGGTGACGATGTTCGATGGCCGCACGGTGCACGCCCGTGAAGTGGTTGCCATGCTGGTCCAGCGGTTCGGGGATCAGGTTTTCGACACCGTCATCGCCCGGACCGTGAAGTTCCCGGAGACCACCGTCGCCGGCGAGCCGATCACCAGCTACGCCCCGACATCCGCGGCCGCGGAGGCCTACCGGGCACTGGCCAGAGAGGTGATCGCCCGGTGACCGGCGGCGCCCTCGGGGCCGTTGTCCCCGGCGTGGCGCCCGATCGCGGTGAACCGGCCGGTGCAGTGTCGCGGACGTTCCACGTCACGCTGGACAATTTTGACGGTCCGTTCGATCTGTTGCTGCAGCTGATCGGTGCGCAGCGGATGGATGTCACCGAAATCGCACTGCATCGGGTAACGAACGAGTTCATCGCGCACATCAGAGCACTCGGGTCCGGCTGGGATCTCGGCCAGGCCACCGAGTTCCTGGTGGTGGCGGCGACATTGCTGGACCTCAAGGCGGCCCGGCTGCTGCCCGGCGCCGACGTCGATGACGTGGCGGACCTGGCGCTGCTGGAGTCGCGTGACCTGCTGTTCGCCCGGCTGTTGGCCTACCGCGCCTACCAGCAGGTGGCCACGTTGTTCGCCGAGTTGCAGGCCTCCGCGCTGCGCCGCTATCCGCGGGCGGTGACGCTGGAGGACCGGTACCTGGGCTTGCTGCCCGAGGTCAGCATCGGCATGGACGCAGCAGCCTTCGCAGGGATGGCGACCGATGTGTTCCGGCCCAAACCCCCGCCGCCTACCGTGTCGATCGCGCACATCCACAGCGCGCCGGAGTCAGTGGCCGAACACACCCTGGCGCTGCGCGGACTGTTGGTGGCTGCTAGAACTGCCACCTTCTCGGTGCTGGTCGCCGGATGCAACACCATGCAGATCGTCGCCAGATTCCTCGGGCTGCTGAACTTGTACCGGTCGGCAACGGTCGCCTTCGAGCAGGACGAGCCGATGGGTCCGCTGACCGTACGCTGGACCGGGGGCGAGACCGCTGACGGCATCGGCGACAACGACGAGGAGTACCAGTGAGCGAGGCCGTAGCGGGCGTGGCCCGTCGCGACGAAGTCGCAGGGCCGGGCCGCGGAGCGCTGAGCGAACAGTTCGGCTCAGTGAGCGAGGCCGTAGCGGGCGTGGGCCCAGCAGACGCGGAGGTAGCCCGAAGTTGGCGCGACACGCCGGGCGCCGACGGCGTGTCGCGTCTAGTTCGGGCTACCTCGGGGGAGGGTGAGGACGGACCCGATGCCGAGGACGTCACGCTGGATCTGGACCTCCCGCTGATCACCGACGACGACCTCGCGGGCGCACTGGAGGCGGTGCTGCTGGTGGTAGACACCCCGGTCGGCGAATCCGCGCTGGCCACTGCCGTCGGCAGGCCCGCGGCCCGGATCCGTCAGGAACTCGAACTGCTTGCCAGCCGCTACGCGGAGTCGGGTTCCGGCATTGAATTGCGCGAGTCGGGGGGCGGCTGGCGCTACTACACCCGCGATCGGTTCGCCCCCGTGGTGGAACGTTTCGTGCTGGACGGGCAGCAGTCTCGGCTGTCCAGGGCGGCGCTGGAGTCGCTGGCGGTGATCGCCTACCGGCAGCCGGTCACCAGGGCCAGGGTCTCCGCGGTTCGTGGCGTGAACGTCGACGGGGTGATCCGCACGCTCACCGCGCGCGGTCTGATCGAGGAGGTGGGCACCGACCCGGAGACCGGCGGGTTGCGGTATCGCACCACCGAGCTGTTCCTGGACCGGATGGGCCTGTCCAGCCTGGAGGAGTTGCCCGACCTGGGTCCACTGCTCCCGGAGATCGACGGGATTGACGATGACTGACGACCACGGCACCGCGGCGGAGCAGGGCGTTCGTCTGCAGAAGGTGCTCGCCGGGGCGGGCATCGCCTCCCGCCGCAAGGCGGAGGAGCTAATTCGCCAGGGCAGGGTGAAGGTAGACGGGTTGGTGGTCCGCGAGATGGGTACCCGGGTGGACCCGGATCGCGCTGTGGTGCATGTCGACGGAAACCGGATCACGCTGCGCGAGGACCAGGTCTACTTGGCGTTGAACAAGATGCCGGGAATGCTGTCCACCATGACGGACGATCTGGGTCGACCGCACATCGGCGAGCTGTTGATCGACCGAAAGGAGCGGCTGTTCCACGTGGGCCGGCTGGACATGGACTCCGAGGGCTTGTTGTTGCTCACCAACGATGGCGATCTGGCGCACCGGCTCACCCACCCGTCCTACGGCGTGTCCAAGACCTACATGGCCGAGATCCCCGGTCCGGTGCCCAGGGAGTTGAGTCGGCGGCTGCGGGCCGGTATCGAGTTGGAGGACGGCCCGGCAAAGGTCGACTCCTTCGAGGTGGTCGACGTTCTCGGTGGGCGCGCGGTGGTGGAGGTGGTGTTGCACGAAGGGCGCAAGCACATCGTGCGGCGGCTGTTGGCCGAGGTGGGCCACCCGGTGTCCCGCCTGGTGCGCACCAAGATCGGTGAGGTGCAGCTGGGCCATCAGCGGCCAGGAACGCTTCGCAAACTGAACCAGGTCGAGATCGCCCAGCTGTACAAGGCAGTCGGTCTGTGACGGCACTCGCCACATTCGTCATCGCCGTTGACGGGCCGAGCGGCACCGGCAAGTCCACCGTGTCCCGCCGGGTTGCGCAGTTGTTGCACGCCGGCTATTTGGACACCGGTGCGTTGTACCGCACGGTCGCGCTGGCCGTGTTGCAGGCCGGCGTGTCGCCGGAGGACCAGCCTGCTGTTGCGGCGCTGCTTCCCATGATCATGCTGGACACGCCGACCGAGGCACAAGACCAACGTCACCATCTGAACGGTCAGGACGTGACCGCCGAGATCCGCGGCACTGCAGTCACTGTCGCGGTGACGCCGGTGTCGGCCAACCCGGCGGTACGCGCCTTCCTGCTGGAACGGCAACGCAGCATCGCGCACTCGGGGCGAATGGTGGTGGAGGGCAGGGACATCGGCACCGTCATCGCCCCCGATGCCGCACTGAAGGTATACCTGACCGCCGATGCGCAGGAGCGTGCCCGTCGTCGGCACCGTCAGAACGTCAGCACCGCAACGGGTCCGGCGGTCGGAACCCTGGACGATGTGGCCCGAGACCTGAGCCGCCGAGACACCCACGACTCCACCAGGGCGCACGCTCCGCTGCAGGCGGCGGCGGATGCGGTGGCCATCGATTCATCGGCGCTTGGCATCGATGAGACCGTCGCGGAGGTGCTCCAACTTGCCCGGGAGCGGGGCATCTCATGAGGTGGTTCCGCCTGGGCGGCTCGACCGACCCAGTGCCGCCGCACGCCGGCCCCAAGGGCACCGATCGGGGCAGACGGATCGGCATCGCGCTGGGAAATACGTTGTACCGGTTGCGGATCAGTGGCATGGGCACGGTTCCTCCGGTTGGGCCGACGGTGTTCGTGGCCAACCACACGAACTTCATGGACGGGCCTGTGCTGTTCGGCCAGTTCCCGCGGCGGGTGTCCTTCCTGATCAAGGCCGAGGCCGTCAAGGGCGCGCTGGGCTGGTTGCTGACCAACGTCGGGCAGTACTCGATTTCCCGCGACGCTCCGGAGCGGCAGGTGCTCATGTCCGCGCTGGCCCAGCTCAAGGCCGGCGGCGCCATCGGCATCTTCCCCGAGGGCACCCGCGGTGCGGGAGAGGTGACGAACGTGTTCAACGGCGCCGGCTGGCTGGCGGTACGAACCGGAGCCACCGTGGTGCCGGTCGCCATCCGCGGCACGGACCGGCCGGCGGGCGGGCGCCGTCGATTCCGGCCGCAGGTCAGCATCTTGGTGGGGGATAGCTTCGCCATCGCACCGGGAGCCGGGAAGGGCGCAGTGTCCAGCGCGACCGAGCTGATCCGGGCGAACCTGGCGGCGCTGGTGGCCAGGCTGGACAGTGCGCTTGCAGCGACGAAGGGGAGTGCGTCATGAGCGAATCGGGCGGGACGGACGGTGCGGCGCCGCCTGTGTCAGATGGCACCTGGACCGAGGGACCGGACGGTACCTGGACCGATGAGTCGGAGTTCACCGGCTGGGAGGAAGCCGACGGCGACTCGGATCTCGGCGACGGCGCTGACACAGTTCCGGTGCCGACCCTGGCCGTGGTCGGTCGGCCGAACGTGGGCAAGTCCACCTTGGTGAACAGGATTATCGGGCGCCGGGAGGCGGTGGTCCAGGACACGCCCGGGGTCACCAGGGATCGGGTCTCCTATGACGCGCTATGGCGCGGCCGGCGGTTCACCGTGGTGGACACCGGCGGCTGGGAGCCGGATGCACAGGGTCTGCAGGCCGAGGTGGCGGCGCAGGCGGACCGGGCGATGCGGATCAGCGACGCGGTGATGGTAGTGGTCGACGCCTCGGTCGGCGCGACCACCACCGATGAGGCGATTGCGAAAGTGCTTCGTCGCTCGAAGGTTCCGGTGATCCTGGTGGCCAACAAGGTGGACGACGAGCGTGCCATGGCGGACGCCGCGGCGCTGTGGTCGCTCGGACTGGGGGAGCCGTACCCGGTGTCGGCGCTGCACGGCCGCGGCTCCGGGGATGTGCTGGACGCGGTGCTCGACGCGCTGCCGGCGACGCCGGAGCAGACGTTCGGTCCGATCTCGGGTCCACGCCGGGTGGCGCTGCTGGGCAAGCCCAATGTCGGCAAGTCCTCGCTGCTGAACAAGCTCACCGGCGATACCAGGTCGGTGGTGCATCACGAGGCCGGAACCACCACCGACCCGGTGGATTCGTTGGTCGAGATGGACGGCCAGACATGGCGTTTCGTCGACACGGCTGGCCTGCGGCGCAGGGTGCGGACCGCCTCGGGGACGGAGTTCTTCGCCTCGCTTCGCACCCAGGCGGCGCTGGAGGCAGCCGAGGTGGCAGTGGTGCTGATCGACTCCGCGGAACCGATCACCGAACAGGACCAGCGGGTGATCACTTTCGTGATCGAGTCCGGCCGGGCGTTGGTGATCGCCATGAACAAGGCAGACGTGGTCGACGCCGACCGGAGGATCGAGATCGAGCGGGAGATGGAACGCGACCTGGCCAGGGTCACCTGGGCGTCGCGGATCAACATCTCCGCTACCACCGGCCGGGGTGTGCTTCGGCTGGCCCCGGCGCTGCGCACGGCGTTGGCCTCCTGGGACCGGCGGATTCCCACCGGCAGGCTGAACTCCTGGCTGGGCGAGCTGCTGGCGGCTACTCCGCCGCCGGTTCGCGGTGGCAAGCAGCCGCGAGTGCTGTTCGCTACCCAGGCCGCCAATCGGCCGCCGACGTTCGTGCTGTTCACCACCGGGTTCCTGGAGGCCGGCTATCGCCGCTTCATCGAGCGCCGGCTGCGCGAGGATTTCGACTTCACCGGCTCCCCGATCCGGGTGAATGTTCGGGTGCGGGAAAAGCGAGATCACCGCAAGCGGTGACGGCCGAGAAGAACGATGATGGACATCGGGCCGGGTGGGGGCTGGTGTGTGTTCGAGAGAAGAGGCAAGTCGTGACAAGCAGGCAGGTTCCGGACGCAGCGCGCGTGGTGATCATCGGCGGCGGCGTGATGGGCACGTCCATCGCCTTCCATCTTGCTGAGGCCGGCGTTTCGGACGTGGTGCTGCTGGAGAAGTCTGACCTCGGTTCTGGGTCGACGAGCAAGGCGGCGGGAGGCGTCAGGGCCAACTTCTCCGATGCGCTGAACATCGAGCTCGGCGCGCGGAGCCTGCGGGCATTCCAGGACTTCGGCCGGCGGCCCGGACAGGAGATCGACCTGCGGCGCCCCGGCTATCTGTTCCTGCTGGACACCCCGCAGGACGTCGCGACCTTCACCGACAGCGTCGCGCTGCAGAACGAGCTGGGCGTGCCCAGTCGGATGATCACCCCTGGGCAGGCGAAGGAGTTGTCGCCGCTGATCGACGCGGACGGCATCCTGGCCGCGGCGTTCTCACCGACCGACGGGCACTGCACCCCGGAGTCGGTGGTCCTCGGGTACGCAACCGGCGCCCGGCGCCTGGGAGCCACGGTGCTGCCGCACCGCGAGGTCACCGGCATCGACGCCGAGGGCGGTCAGATCACCGCGGTGCACACCGATGCAGGTTCCATCGCGACCAGCGCGGTTGTCTGCGCAGCGGGCGCGTGGTCGTCTCAGATCGGCGCCATGGTCGGGGTTGACCTTCCGGTGCAGCCGCTACGTCGGCAGATCCTTGTCACCGGGCCGGTCCCCGACCTGCCTGCTGACCTCCCGATGACCATCGATTTCACCAGCACCTTCTACTTCCACACCGAGGGCCGCGGACTGCTGATGGGCATGGCCGACCCCAACGAAACTCCCGGGTTCAAGCTGGACCGCACGGACGCCTGGATGCCGCTGCTCACCGCGGCCATCGAGCGGCGGGCGCCGCGGATCCTGGAGATGCCGATCACCACCGGCTGGGCCGGACTGTACGAGGTGAGCCCGGATCACAATGCCATCATCGGCGAGGCCGCTGATGTGTCCAGATTCCTGTACACCACGGGATTCTCCGGCCACGGCTTCCTGATGGGCCCAGCCGTCGGCGAGGTGATCCGGGACCTGTATCTGGGCCGCGAGCCCGTCGTCGACGTCTCCCCGCTGAGCGCCGAACGCTTCAGCGGCGCCGGGCTTCGCCCCGAGGCCAACTGCATCTGAGCCGCTGTGCCTGAGCTGCGGGATCGGACGTTCCTACAGGTTGTCTGCGATCGCGGCTGCCACCCTGAGCCAGGCCTCCCATGTCGCGGACGACAGCGACTCCATGAGGATCGGCCCACCGTCGACGAGCGCAGGATCGTAGGGGACGTGCAGCACAGCACGAGTGCGGCGCCGGAAATGGTCCTCGAGTCGCGCGACCAGCGCGGCGTCTGGCACCTTGCTCGGCGAGGACAGCACGGTCACCGCTGAAGCCACCTTGTCCTGGCGTCCGGACTGCATCAGCGAGTCCAGCGTCCAGGACGCGCCGCCTGCGGTGTCCTCGCGGATCGAGGAGACGATCACCAGTTGATCGGCAGCATCGACCGCAGCCTGCCAGTTGGATGCCTTGGTGTTGTTCCCGGTGTCCACCACCAGGATCCGGTAGAAGCGGGCAAGGCTTGCGTGCATGGTGCGGAATGCGGCAGCGTCGATGGATGTTTCGCTGGCGGCATCCTCATCGCTGGCCAGCACGTCGAACTGCGCATTCCCCTGACCGCGCACGTAGTTGTCCAGATCGCCGACGCGGGCGGCGGCGACATCCTCGAACCGGTTCAGATCGCGCAACAAGGTGACTGCAGTGTTGGTGTGTCGACTCGGTGACGCACGCCAGGCCAGCGTGCCGCGGGTTTCGTTGTTGTCCCAGGCCAATACGTAGCCGCCGCGAAGTGTTCCGAAGGAGGCGGCCAGGCAATAGGTCGCCGTGGTCTTGCCGCCGCCCCCCTTGGTGTTGAGCACCACAACGGTCTTGGGGCCGTTCAGGCTGCGCTGGACCGCCTGCACGGCACTGCGATGCGCCAGTTCCTGCGCGTTCGGGGCCGGATTGATCAACCCACCGGACACTCGCCTGATGAAGGCACGAAAGCCCTGCTGGGCGGGCCCCGGCGCCGGCGCCGGGCGGCTGGCGAGCAGATCCTCCAGCGATGGCGGGGTCGCCGGCGACGGCGGTGGCTGCCAGGCAGGGGCCTGCACGCCAGCTGCCAGGTAGTCCTCCGGTGCAGGTTCGGGTAGGTCGTGGGCATGGGTGCCGGTGCCGACGGTTCCCGCGGCGCTGGACCACTCACTACCGGGTCCCGTGGCAATAGGCCCGGTGACGTCGGCTTGCCCTAGTGCTGACCAGCGGTCGCCGCCTGGGTGCGGGAGTGGCGATTCGTGGCCGGTGTGGGGCGCCGCGTGCCGTGCGGAGCCAGTCCAGTACGTCGGCGTGGTCTCGGCGACGGGCGACGTCTCCACCGGTGTGCGCTGGTCGGCCTCGAATGGCGGGGCAGGATTGGGTTGGCCGAAGCCGGGCTGCGGGGCGGAGCTGAGTTGGCGGAAGCCGGGCTGCGGGGCGGAGTCGGGTTGGCCGAAGCCGGGCTGCGGAGGCAACCAGTGCGCAGGGGCACCCTGCGGGACCAGTGGGACCGGCGCTTGCGAGTCGGCTGTTGGCCTGACGTCAGGTGGGGTCGACGGTACCGTGTCTACCGGCTGTCCAACGCTCTCGACGGAACCGTCGGGGTTGATCAGGATCATCGACGGATCGCCCTGGTGGATGACCTGCACTAGCACTGCGGTGCCTGTCGGAGCCGCGACAGTGGCGGCGATGTAGCCCAGAGCCTCGGTGCGGGCATCCTCAGGGGTGCCGGCGACGATCTGGTAGCGGACGCCGTCAACCGTCACCGCCGCAGTACCGTCGGCGTTCACCTCCATGCGAACTGCCGGGTTCGCTGCGTTCTCGGTGCCGTTCATCTGGACCCCCGTTCACCGCGCTGGCGGGATGACGCTACCAAGAACTGACCAGCGATCTGCGATCAGACCGGGCTGCAACGACAGCATGGATGCCGCGGCGTGGTGCATCTCCGGCGGCTCGTGTGCAATCGGCCGCCACTGATCAGGCGGCCCGCTCCTGCGGGATTGCGCCGGTGCCCCGGGCCATAGATCGCCGTCGCCCGGAGCCGCCGCAGGGTTATCGCGCCCGCCCACCGCCGTTTGCTGGCCAATGATGTCGGAACGATAGCGCGAATTCTCGGTCGATTGATGGCTTGCGACGTCAGCGCCCGAGCAGACCTCTTGCCGCCTTATCGATTTCGTCCTCGCTGACCAGTACCAGGTTGGCCGCGGCGCCGAGCGGAACGAACGAATCGGCGCCGGCGACCCGGGAAATCCTTCCGCTGTAGCCATTCTCGACCAGCGCGGTGATCACGCCCTCGCCGACCCCGCCGGAGTGCCTGGTCTCGTCCACCACCAGCACCCGTCCGGTGGCGTCAGCCTCGCGCAGTAGATCTGCCACCGGCAGTGGCGCCAGCCAACGCAGATCGACCACCCGGCAGGCAATTCCATCATCGGCCAACCGTCGGGCCACCCGCAGCGACATCCGCACGCCGTTACCGAAGGTGAGCACCGTCAGGTCCGCGCCGTCGCCGTAGGTCCGGGCCGATCCGATGGGGACATGTGCATCAGCAGCCGGGTACTCGGCCAACCAACCGCCGTCACCGTCGGAGTACAGATCCCTGGTGTGGTACAGCGCAATGGGTTCCACGAACATGCAAACCGACCCGTCGACCTGGGCAGCGGCCAGGCAGGTGCGCAGCATGGCGGCGGCGTCGTCCCCACGGGACGGGGAGGCGACCACCAGACCGGGAATGTCCCGCAGCACCGCCACGCCGTTGTCGTTGTGGAAGTGCCCGCCGAATCCCTTCTGGTAGCCGTAACCGGCGATCCGAACCACCATCGGATTGCGATACTGACCGTTGGAGAAGAACTGCAGCGAGGCGGCCTCGCCGCGCACCTGGTCCTCGGCGTTGTGCAGGTAAGCCAGGTACTGGATCTCCGGAACCGGCAACAGCCCGGTGATGCCGGCACCCAGCGCCATCCCCAGGATCGACTGCTCGTCCAGCAGCGTGTCAAACACTCTCGCCCGGCCGACCTTGGCCTGCAGTCCGCGGGTGACCCCGTACACCCCGCCCTTGCGGGCAACGTCCTCGCCGAACACCAGCATCGTCGGGTGCTGTTCCAACAGTTCGAGCAGCGCGCGGTTGATGGACTGGGCCAGCGTCAACGGGGCGGCGCCCGCCGGTTCCGCGGTCGTCTTTCCGGAGACGACAGCAGCAGCCACTAGATCCGGCCGACGCGGCGCCAGCGGCGCAATCACCTCCGCCGCCGATTTCAGCGGCCGGGCGTCGATCAGCTCGGCTGCCACGGCGCGGACCCGATGCCCAATCTGCTCATAGTGTTCCAGGACCTCGGTCGGCGTCATCGCCCCCGAAGTCACCAGCAGTCGGGCGGTACCCAGCAGCGGGTCCCGGCCCAGTTCCGCCGCCATCTCAGCCGGGGTGCGGTAGGCAGCCTCGACATCGGAACCGGCGTGGCCGAACAGCCGGATCACCGACAGGTGTAGCAGCGCCGGAGCGCGGCGCCGCCGGACGTGAGCGGCGGCGGCCGCTGCCGCGTCGAACACTGACGCCGGGTCGCTGCCGTCCGCCGGGAAGTAGGCCAGGCCACTGCGCTCGGCGTAGGCGGCGCGGATCCAGCCGGCCGGGGTGCGCACACTGATGCCCAGACCGTTGTCCTCGCAGACGATCAGCAGCGGCATGCCGAGTTTGGCGTAGGCGCAGTAGCACGCCGTATTGATGGCACCGACCGCGGTGGAATGGTTCATCGAGGCGTCGCCCAGGCTCGTCACCGCCAGCGCATCGGCCGGCCAGGCGGACGGCGCGCCGATCTTGCGCGCGCGCTCGATCGCAAACGCGACGCCGACGGCCCGCGGCAGGTGCGAGGCAATCGTCGAGGTCTGCGGGATGATCGCCAGCTCGTGCCGGCCGAACACCTTGTGCCGCCCGCCGGCGATCGGCTCGTCGGCCGCGGCCGCGACGCCGGACAGTACGTCACGCACCGGGTCGATGCCTTCCACCTGCGCGGCACGGCGTGCGTAGAAGCCGCCCGACCGGTAGTGCAGCAGTGCCGGATCGCTCGGACGCAGGGCCGCGGCGACGGCGGCGTTACCCTCGTGACCGGAGGAGCCGATGGTGTAGTAGCCGCGGCCCGCTTGTTGCATCCACCGCGCCGCCATGTCCAACTGCCGGCTGGTGGCCTGCGCATGGAAGATGTCGACACAGCCGGCCACGGTCAGGGTGCTGCCCGGGCGGACCGGATCGCCCGGCGCTGCCTCGCGTGCCGCGGCGGGCAGCGCCAGGATCGAATCGCGGAGATGCTGCTCGACGTCCTCGGGTGTCATCTACGGCTGCCTTGGAGTGTGGAGGGCGAACGGGAGCGCAGTCGGCCATCTAGCGTCCGTCCGGGGCGTTGACCGAGGTGCATCCGACGCCTCCTGCTGGGTCCTGACATTCTAACCGGGCCCCGCAGGACCGGCCGGGGTCGACCCGCCAACCTGTCGTGACCTGTTGCCGCACTTGCTTTTGCCAGCAAGCGAGGTGCGGCGATGGCCGGTCGGTCTGCTACCGGACGGCAGGTTCGCTCTGCTGCCCAATGGCCGTCAGCACCCGATCCAGTGCCGCGAGTCCGTCGGCCAGCTCGTCGGTGCTGACGGTCAGCGCCGGGCGGAACCGGATCGAGCGAGCTCCACAGCCCAGTGCGATCACCCGCTCATCTTCGTACAGCCGCTTGAGCACCTGGGCGCGGACCTCCGCGTCCGGCAGGTCCAGCGCGCACATCAACCCCCTGCCACGGACGTTGGACACCATTGTGGAGTGCCGCGCGGCCAGCGCTCGCAGGTCGCCCAGCAGGCCCTCGCCCAACTCCTGTGCGTGCCCGATCAGCTTGTCGCTCTCGATGATCTCCAGGATTCGCCGGGACCTGACCATGTCGGTGAGCCCGCCGCCCCAGGTCGAGTTGATGCGGCTGGAGGTGCGGAACACGTTGTCCGGCACCTCATCCACCCGGCGGCCGGCCATGATGCCGCCCAGCTGGACCTTCTTGGCGAAGGCGACCACGTCCGGCTTCAGGCCGAGTTGCTGGTAGGCCCAAGCGGTGCCCGTCATGCCGACGCCGGTCTGCACCTCGTCCAGGATGAACAGCGCGTCGTTCTCGACGCACAGCTGCTGCATGGCCTGCAGGAACTCCGCGCGCAGGTGGTTGTCGCCGCCTTCGCCCTGGATGGGCTCGGCGATGAAGCAGGCGATGTCGTGCGGGTACTTGGCAAACGCAGCCCGCGCCTGCTCCAAGGCGTGCGCTTCGGCCGCCTGCACCTGCGCCAGGTGCTGCTCGATCGGGAAGATCATCGCCGGAACGTCGATCCGCGGCCAGTCGAACTTCGGGTAGCGGGCCACCTTGACCGGGTCGGTGTTGGTCAGTGACATGGTGTACCCACTGCGGCCGTGGAACGCCTTGGTCAGGTGCAGCACCTTGGTGCCCAGTTCGGGGGAGCGGCCGTTCGCCTCGTTCTGCCTGCTCTTCCAGTCGAAGGCGACCTTCAGCGCGTTCTCGACGGCCAACGCGCCGCCCTCGACGAAGAACAGGTGCGGCAGCTCGGGGTCGCCGAGCACCCGGAAGAAAGTTTGCACGAACTCGGCGTAGTGCGTGGTGTACGCGTCGGAGTTGGCCGGCTTGTTCGCCGACACCTGGGCCAGCAGCGCGGTGAACTCCGGGTCGTCGACGATACCTGGCGGGTTCATACCCAGTGCGGATGAGGCGAAGAACGTGTACAGGTCCAGGTAGCTGGTGCCGGTGACAGCGTCCACCAGCGTCGAGCCACGGCTGGCCTTGGTGTCTACCACCAGCGGGAAGCCGTCCGCCTGGATGTGCCGTGACAGCACCTCGTGCACGTCGCCCGGGGCAACCGATGTGTCGGGAAGTTCTGTCGTCATGTTCTGTGTTGGCCGCATGCCTTCCAGTATAACGACGAATGGCAGGAAAAACACCTGCCGAGGAGATGCAGGACTGCAAGGTCCTAACCGGGTAGGGGGAGGGAACCGGCGACCGCTGCTGATGGCCGCCGGCACCGCGGCGGGGGGCCAAGAGGCGTGCGGCCGACGCTGATGGATCGGTTCCGCTGCGAGACCCGGGCCCAACGTGTTCCGCCGCGAAACGCGAGCCCAACGTGTCAACGCGGCGAAACGCGGGCCCAACGTGTCAACGCGGCTGGGATAGTGCCCGCGTTCCGAGGATTGGCCCGCGTTCCGGGCGGGGATGCGAGACTGCCGTCCCGCGGAGACCGGCTCGTGTCCTGCGCAGGTCGGGGAGGGTCACGGTCGGACGAGCGCGCACCGAGCGGATCCCGATATCAGGGTCGCGGCGGCGCTTCCTCGCCGGAGAAGTCCGGGCGCTTGATGCCGTGCGCTCCTCGGTAGGGCGGGCTCACCGGTGGGGTCCAGCCATCCAGCAGCGACGCGTCGATGTTGTACACCTGCACGCCCAGCGGCCGGCAGACCTCCAGCGGGTCCCGCGCGTCTGGCCCCCACAGGTCCACCGACAGGTCGCCGCCGGGGCATGCCGACAGCGCGCACAGCAGGTCGATCTCGGCGAAGAACTCGAAGTAGTCGCCCTGTTTGGCGGGGGACGGGCTCATGAAGTACCTGTCATCGGTCAGCCCGGTCACCTGGAACACGTTCAGCACATCGTGCACGTCGAACTCGGTGAGCCCGTACGGCTGCACCGCACGCACCAGGTTCGAGTGGCAGTGGTAATCGAAGTCCTCGCCGGTGAGCAGCCGGTTCACGTACGGATCACAGCGGGTGCCGAGCAAGTCGTGACAGCGCCCGCCGTCCGGATCGACGCCGTAGCCAACGGAGTCGGCAGTGATGGTGAGCATCGGGCGAAGGTACGGCAGGCAGGACCACAACCGGTCGAAGGTGGTGACGTGCGCGGCCTGCAACTGCCTGGTCCGCGACGCCCAGAACCGCTCCCTGGGATTGTCCAGGTTCCAGCAGTTGAAGTCCCCGACCTGGGGGCCCTGCGGGGTGCTCAACCGGCACACCTGCCCGGCCCTGACCACCCACGCCCGCGCGGTGCGGATGGGTACTGTCAGCTCGCTCGTCAGTGCCCGGCCCGGCGCCGTCGCGATCCGCGAGTATCGCTCCCGGTCGACATCGAGCGGCCCGCCAGCGGTGGCTCGGTAGGCGGGCACCGGAGGCTTGCGCGACTGGGTCACTGTTGCTCCTTCGTCCGTCCTTCACCCGGCAGACCGGCTGTCTCTGCCTGGCCGCCACCCCCCGTCGACGCGGGAGATCCTATCGATGCGGGAGATCCGATGGGTGCCGGTTCCTCCGCGGACCCGCCGAGGTAGGCGTGCTGCACCCGCGGGTCCACTGCCAACTCGCTGGCCGTCCCGGCGAGCACGATCCGCCCGGTCTCCAGGACGTAGGCGCGGTCGGACAGCTTCAGCGCCTGCCTGGCGTTCTGCTCCACCATCAAGATCGCGGTGCCGCTGGCCCTGATCCGCCGGATAACCTCGCCGACCGCGCGTACCACGATCGGCGCCAGCCCCATCGACGGCTCGTCCAGCGCGAGCAGCTTGGGCTGGATCATCAGTGCCCGGCCGATCGCAAGCATCTGCTGCTCCCCGCCGGACATGGTGCCGCCCAACTGAGTTCGTCGCTCGACCAGCCGGGGAAACAGCTCGAAGACGTCGCTCTTGCGCTTGGCGACCACCTTCGGCTCACGCCGGGACAAGTAGCCACCGAGGTCGAGATTCTCCTCGACGCTCAGCGCCGAGAAAATCCGGCGGCCCTCGGGCACGTGGGCCAACCCCATCTCCACGATCACGTGCGCACGCAGCTTGGTGATGTCGGTGCCGGCGAAGACGATCGAACCCGACTTCGCGCGGTGCAGGCCGGAAATGGTGCGCAAGGTAGTGGTCTTGCCGGCCCCATTGCTGCCGAGCAGCGCCACGATCTCGCCCTCGCCCACCTCGAAGCTCGCGCCCCGGACGGCGGGGGTGTCCCGGTAGGCGACGTGCAGATCCTGGACCGTCAGGAGTGCCATCCGAGGACCTCCTCGACGCTGTCGGCGGACTCCTCGTCGGCGTCGCTGCCGAGGTAGGCCTCGATCACCCTGGGATCGGATTGCACCTGGGCCGGCGGCCCTTCGACGATCTTGCGACCCATGTCAAGCACGATCACTCGATCGGACAGGCCCATCACCAGGCCCATGTCGTGTTCGATCAGCACCACCGCAACCCCGGAGTCCCGCACCGCCGAAACCAGCTCCATCAGCTCGCGCTTCTCCGTCGGGTTGGTGCCGGCGGCTGGCTCGTCCAGCAGCAGGAGGACCGGGCGGCTGATCATCGCCCTGGCGATCTCAAGCCGGCGCTTGTCGCCGTAGGACAGCTCGCTGGCGTACAGGTGGGCCCGGTCGGACAGGCCGACGAACTCCAGCCAGTGCAGCGCGGCCCGCCGGTCTGCGGCGCTGGTCCGGCCGAGCAACCCGTGGACCGACAAGATGTTGCCTTGGTGCGCGGTCATGCCGACCAGTGCGTTGTCCCCGACGCTCATGCCGTCGAACAGCCGGATCCCCTGGAACGTCCTGGCCAGTCCCAGTCGCACCACCGTGTGCGGCTTGAGCTTGCGCAGCGACCTACCGCGCAGCCGGATGTCGCCCCTGGTCGGGTTGACCATGCCGGTTATGCAGTTGAAGACAGTGGTCTTGCCGGCGCCGTTCGGCCCGATCACGCTGACGATCTCGCCGGCGTGGATGTCGAAGCTGACGTCGTTGACCGCGACGACGCCGCCGAATCGGTGGTACAGACCCGACACGTGCAACAGCACATCGTCGGACGGTTCGTGTGGGCCGCCGGCGGCCGAATCCGACCCGACCCACGGTCCGGCGTCCTCGCCCGGTGGCGCGGTGAGTGCGCCCTGCCTGGCCCGGCGCACCGGAGACAGCCCCTGCGGCCGCACCAGCATGAGCACAACCAGGGCCAGCGCGAATATCAGCATCCGGTAGTCGGCGATCGGGCGCAGCACCTCCGGCAGCACGATCACCACGATGGCGCCCAGGATCATGCCGGGGATCGACCCCATGCCGCCGACGATCACCACTATCAGGATCATCACCGAGGTCAAATAGGTGAAGCTGGTGGGGTCGACGGTGCCGAACTGTGCGGAGAAGAACAGCCCGGCCATCGAGCCGATGATCGCGCCCATCACATAGGCGAGCAGCTTGACCTTCAATGAGGGGACGCCGACTGCCTCGGCAGCGGTCTCGTCCTCCCGCAGGCTGCGCCACGCCCGGCCAAGGCGTGCCCGGGACAGGAAGCCGGTGAAGAGGATGGCGATGGCCAGGAAGAACAGGCCGAGGTAGTACTTGCCGTTGTCGGTGGTCAGTGTGATGCCGAAGGCCGAGGCCGGTGGGATCCCGTAGATGCCGTTGGGTCCGCCGGTGATGTTCAGGTTCGTCGCGGTGATTCGGACGATCTCGCCGAAGCCGAGGGTGACGATGGCCAGGTAATCGCTCCGCAGCCGCAGCGTCGGATAGCCGATGATGCAGCCGGAGATCGCGGCCGCAACCATTGCGACGGGCAGCGTCTCCCAGAAGGTCCAGTGCAGGTGTGTCTGCAGCAGTGCCGATGCGTAGGCGCCGATCGCGAAGAAGGCGGCAAAGCCGAGATCGAGCAGGCCGGCGTAGCCGACCACCACGTTGAGACCGAGTCCGAGGATGGCGTAGGTGACCACCGTCACCGCGACGGCCATCTCGTAGTCGCCCATCACCGCCGGGAGCAGCAGCGCGATCACGCAGGCGAAGACGGTGATCCCGGTCCGCAGCAGCAGGTATGCCCGTGGGCTCAGCTCCCGCTTCCGGGCAGACGTCTCCGGTTCAGGCAGTCCGATCTGTGGCGCGGCCATGTCAGACTCGTTCCGCAACACGTTCACCGAATAGACCGGTCGGTTTGAACACCAGCACGCCAATCAGCACCGCGAAGATGATCGCGTCGGTCCACTGCGAGGATATGTACCCGTCGGAGAACGACTGGATCAGTCCGATCAGGAACCCGGCAACCATCGCGCCGGGAATGTTGCCGATACCGCCGAGCACGGCGGCGGTGAAAGCACGCAACCCGAGCAGAAACCCCATGAAGAAGTTGATCTGGGTGTAGTACAGGCCCTGCATCACACCCGACGCGCCGGCCAGCATGGAGCCGATGAAGAACGTCAGGATGATGGTGCGCTCGACGTTGATGCCCATCAGCCTGGCCGCGTCGCGATCCATCGCCAGCGCCCGCATTGCGGTGCCCGTCGGCGTGCGTTGGACGAACAAGTAGAGCGCCACCATCAGCAGCACGCACAGCGCGATCATGCCGATCTGCACGTAGGTGATCCGGGCGGTGGAGATCTGGAAGCCGCCGGACGGGAGCAGGTTCGGGTAAGAGACGAAGCCAGCACCGAAGATCAGCTTGGCGGCCTCCTCCAGCGCCAACGACACGCCGATCGCGCTGATCAGGATGGCCAGCCGGGAGGAGCTCAGCAGCGGCTGGTAGGCCACCCGCTCGATGAACATCCCGAGCACGCCGGAGAAGAACATGCCGGCGATCAGCGCGATGATGATCAGAATCGCGTACGGCCAGTGCTGCGCCGCGAGCGCCGTCAGCACGGTGTAGCCGATGAAAGAGCCGACCATGTAGACGTCGCCATGCGCGAAGTTGATCAACCGGATGATCCCGTAGATCATCGTGTAACCGAGCGAAATCAGCCCGAGGAACGCACCGATCGTAAGCCCGTTAACCAGGTATTGAACGAATGCGCCCACGGGCCGACTCCGCCTTCCGACCTGGAGGTCAGCCCGTCGCCTTCTCCCACGCCCCAGTGCTGGCGTTCAGCTGCAGGTCGGCAGCGAACTTGCCGTCCTTGACCGTGATGATGATGTAGTCCACCGGCTCCCGGTCGCCCTTGGCGTTGAAGTGGAACGTCCCGGTGATGCCTTCGTAGTCGCCCATGCTCTTCAGCGCGGCGGTGATGTCGGCCGGCTTGTCAGAGTTCGCCTTCTTGATCGCCGCGGCGATCGCGCCGACGCCGTCGTAGTTGTACGTGCCGTAGGGACCCGGCGTGCTGTTGTACTTCGCCTGGTAGGCCGAGACATAGCCCTTCGCGCTGGACAGGAACTGGGCCAGCGGCGCGGTGTCCACCAGCACGCCCTCGGCTGCGTCACCCGCGGTCTTGATCAACGTCGGGTCGTTGTTGGCGTCGCCGCCCATCATCTGGAACTTCAGGCCCAACTGCTTGGCCTGCTTGAGCAGCAGCCCGAACTCCGCGTAGTACCCGCTGTAGTAGAAGACGTCAGGGTTGGACTGGCCCGCCTTGGTCAGGATCGAGGTGTAGTCCGACTGACCCGGCGTGAGCGCGTCGTTGTAGACCACGTTGACACCTGCCGCCTTCAGCGCGGAGACGGTGGAGTCGGCCAGCCCCTTGGCGTAGGTGGTGTTGTCATTGACGACAGCCACCGTCTTCGCCTTCAGGTAGCCGGAGATGAACTTGGCCACGAACGGGCCCTGCTCGTCGTCACGGAAGATGGTGCGGAACGCCTCGGGGAAGCCCTGCTCGGTGAGCTGCGGGTTGGTCGATGCGTCCATCACGAACGGGATGCCAGCCGTGTGGAAGGCCTGCAGCTCCGGGAAGGCGGCAGTAGAGCAGTAGCCGCCGGCAACCGCGACGACGCCCTGGGAGACGAGCTTGGCTGCCGCCTGCGCACCGGTCTGCGCAGTGCAGGCGTCGTCCTGGGAAACGATCTTGATCTGCTTGCCGAGAACACCGCCGGCCGCGTTGATCGCGTCCGCGGATAGCTGCGCGCCGTTGACGATGTCCTCACCGGCTGACGCGCTGCTGCCGGACAACGGTGCAGGCACCCCGATGAGGATGTCGCCGCCGGTCGGCGCGCCGGCGCCGGACGATGCCGGTGCCGAGGAACCTGACGCTGCGGAGCTCGGCGCTGCGGAACCCGGTGCTGCGGAGCTCGGTGCTGCGGAGCTCGGCGCTGCCGCCGATGGAGACTGCGAGGTCTGTCCGGTAGGGGCGGCGGTGCTGCCGCTGCTACCGCACGCGGCCACCACGAGTCCGATGGTGACGACCGCGGCCAGCAGTGCCGGCCTTGCTGCGAAACGAGCCCTCATAACACGTCCCTTCAAATACTGCCCCGATTGGATGACGGATAACACGGCGAGGTTACTCTCCGAGTCCGGGTGGTGCATGGTGGGGTGAGTATCACAGTATGACCCCGGTTCGACAGCACTGCGTCTATGCGGTTGGGTTGGCCCATGTCCGCTGACCTGCCTTCGCCTGGGCCACTGATGATCTCTTCATCCGAAGTGGCCGATGCGCTGCCGGTGACGGCCGCGGTCGAGGCGCTGGCGGCCAGCTTTGCATCCCGGGTCGACGTGGTGGCCCCGCACCGAACTCAGCTGCCGCTTGCGGACGGCACCCTGCTGGTGATGCCGGCGGCGGGCATGCTGCCCCACTCCGCCCCGTGGGGCGATGGTTCCGATGTGGGAGCCGCCGCGCCAGGCGCTGTCAGCGGTGGCGTCAAGGTGGTGACGGTGCGTGCCGCCAACCCGGGGCAGGGCGCACCCACGGTGCAGGCGCTCTACCTGCTGTTTGGCGGGACCACGTTGGCCCCGCTGGCGGTGATCGACGGTCCGGCGCTGACCAACCTGCGCACCTCGGCGGTCTCTGCGTTGGTCGCGCGCTTGCTGGCGCTGCCAGACGCCCACCGCCTGGTGATTTTCGGCGCCGGAGCACAGGCGCGCGCACATCTGACCGCGCTGGCTGCGGTCCGTCCGGTCGATGAGGTGATGGTGGTGGGCAGGGACCCGGAGCGCGCCAGGCGGCTGATCGAGCACGCCGCCGGGCTGGGGATGTCGGCCAGGGTAGGTGACGCCGCCGATGTGGCGCAGGCGGACCTGGTCTGCGCCTGCACCACCAGCCGCACGCCGCTGTTCGACGGCACGCTGCTGCGCCCCGGGGTGCACGTCACCGCGGTCGGCGCTTACCAGGCCGATACGAGGGAGATCGACGACGCCACTGTGCTCCGCGGGCGGCTGGTGGTCGAGGACCGCGCTGCCGCATTGGCCGAGGCGGGGGACCTGGCGATCCCCATTGCGGCCGGGGTGATCGACGCCGACCACATCGTCGCCGACCTCGCCGAGCTTTGCGCCGGAGCACAGGTGCGCCGCTCGCCGCAGGACATCACGGTATTCAAATCGGTGGGGCTGGCCGTGGAGGACCTGGTGATTGCCGACGCGGTCTACCGGGCGGTGACGTCCACCGGGTGAATGCCCCGCACCCTGCGCTGGCCACGAAGCCGCCCCAACCGTGGCGCTCGGCGGGGGCCGGCGCGGCTCTGTGAGGGCGAAACCCGGCAAGTTGTTGCCACTTGCGGCGAAACGCGGGCGGAACCGCTGTACGCGGTGACAATTGCGTCCGCGTATGGACATTGGGCCCGCGTATCGCTCGTGGCGGGCTCGGCCGGGAGGGCTTAGCCGGGGCGCCATCGGCTGAGGCGCCCCGGCTGACCTCGTCAGCTCTGCTACTACGGCGTGCCGTGGAGCGCGAAGGTGCTCGTGTCGGGGCTGACGGTGATGGTGCCGGTCCAGCCGTCGTCGTCGGCGAAGGTGATTGTGGTGGCTCCGCCGGCGGTCTGCTCGTCGGTCACGGTGAAGTGAACATTGGAGAGCAGCGCCCGGTAGTAGGCGAGCACGACAACCGGCAGCGGGGCGACGAAAGTCCCGCTGGCGCCGGTCGGCGGGTCCCGCAGGTCGGCGAGCGTGGTGTCGGGCGGGAATCGGAAGAAGAACGGCGTGTGGTTGACGTTGAGATCCAAGGGGCTCAGCGCCTCCGGATCCGCGGCCGTCGCAGCAGATGGTGCGGCTGTCGCGGCTGATGGTGCGGATGTCGAGTCCGTCGTGTCCGAGGACGACAGTTGGCTGAAGGTGATCACTGTGTCGTTCTCGCTGCCGATCACCTGCCCGACCCAGCCCTTGCCGCTGAAGGTGAAGGTGCCCAGGGTCTGGAAGTCGATCTGGTAGGCGGCGGCCGGCAGGGTCCGCTGCAAGTACTCGACGATCTGCGCCGACGCCGGGGCGTTGAGCAGGAGGAACCCAGGGGCAGCGGACCTGGAGGCACTCCTGGGCGGCATCCGCGAAGTGCACGCGGGTGGCTCGACGTTGAGCCCCGAACTGGCCTTCGTGATCAGCCGGGACACCAGGCCCGACCGGCCGCAGCTCTCGCCGCAGGAACGGCTGGTGCTGACCTCCTATGCCTCCGGCGCCACTCTGGCCGCGGCGGCCCGCCGGGCGGGTGTGGCCTACGGCACCGCCCGGGAGTACCTCGAGCGGGTCAAGCGGAAGTACGCCGATGCCGGCCGCCCCACCTACACCAAGCTCGACCTGGCCGATCGGGTCAGGGAGGATCGGCTCGACCTCGGCGGACTGGGCACCTGAGCAGGAGCCGGACGGAGCAGCCGGGCCCGAGGCTGCTCCGCCCGGCCCAGCATCGCCGCCAATGACGAAGCCCTGGTGAGAGTTGGCTCTCACCAGGGCTTTTCCGTCGGGATGACAGGATTTGAACCTGCGACCCCTTGACCCCCAGTCAAGTGCGCTACCAAGCTGCGCCACATCCCGATGTTCAGTTGTCGGGTCGCAGCAGCACTCGTCACACGCGACCCTCGGTCCGGTGCGCAACCGCTGCTGAGCACTTCCCGATCCCCGGCTGGCCGGGCGCGCTCAGACTACCGCAGCCGAGGCCGAGGTCGGGACAGCTGGCGCGGGGTCCGGTCGTGACGGCCCCGTAGGCCTCGCCATCGGGCCGTACCCGGCGGGCCCCACGGTCACCGTCAGGGGAGGGCGCCCACAGAGCCAGCCGGCCCGCAGCTGTGATCTTGGGCCACCGTGCTTGGCAGGTGTCCGATTCCGGGCAAGGATGGGAGCAGGCCAGCACACACCTGCTGAGTCACCGCTACTGAATCACCACTACTGAAGGAGACATGACGATGCCGACTCGTACCGCACGCACCGAATGGACCGGCGGATTCCAGGATGGTACCGGCCACATCACGCTGACCAGTTCGAACCTCGCATCCTTCGACGTATCTTTCCCGAAACGGTCGGCGGATGCGGCAAACGGGGCGACCTCGCCCGAGGAACTCCTCGCTGCGGCGCACACATCGTGCTTTTGCATGCAGCTGTCTGCCGTGATCGGCGAGGCAGGCGGCACTGTCAACAGTCTGACGGCCGATGCCGAGGTCGGCCTGGGTGCGGACCCGGCCGGCGGCTTCCGGCTGACCGGCATCAAGATGACCGTTCGCGGAAGCGTCGAGGGCATGGATGCCGCCGGCTTCCTTGCGGCAGCGAACGCAGCAAAGTCCGGCTGCCCGGTCTCCAAGGCGTTGACCGGTGTCGAGATCACGCTGGACGCGGCGCTGGTCTGAGGTTCCGGCCGCGCATCTGAGTTTCCGTCGAGGCGGTCAGGCCTGTGCCTGGCCGACGGTCAGGCGTAAGCGGAGACCGCCCGGGTCTGCCCAACGACCCCGGGCGTTCAAGCGCCGGGCGCTGCTGATCGGCAGGATGCCAGCACCGTGTCGACCGGCTGGGCGTCGAGCCCGTGCGCCTGCCCGACTGCGGCGTTGGCCAGCACGCCTGCGTGGGTTTGCAGGCCGCGGGCTAGCGCGGCATCGCCGCGCAGCGCGTCCCGCCAACCGGCGCCGGCCAGCGCCGACACGTAGGGCAGGGTGGCGTTGGTCAGCGCGAAGGTGGACGACCTCGGTACCGCGCCCGGCATGTTCGCCACGCAGTAGAACACCGACTGGTGCACCATGAATGTCGGGGCATCGTGGGTGGTCGGGTGGCTGTCGGCGAAGCAGCCGCCCTGATCGACGGCAATGTCGACGAGCACCGACCCCGGCCGCATCTGGGCCACCAAGTCGTTGTCCACCAGGTGCGGGGCTTTGGCTCCCGGGATCAGCACGGCACCGATCACCAGGTCGGCCTCGCGGACATGTTCGGCGACCGCGTGGGCGGTGGACGCGACCGTCGTCACCGCACCGCCGAACTGTGCGTCCAGGTGCCGCAGGGTCGGCACCGATAGGTCCAGCACGGTAACCCGGGCGTGCATGCCCAGCGCGATCTCGGTGGCGTGCATGCCGGACACGCCACCGCCAAGGACCACCACCTGAGCACCGGGAACCCCAGGGACGCCGCCGAGCAGCACTCCGCGGCCGCCCTCGTTGCGCATCAGGTGGTAGCCGCCCACCAGGGGCGCGAGGCGGCCGGCAATCTCACTCATCGGAGCCAGCAGCGGCAGCGACCGGTCGGCAAGTTGCACCGTCTCGTAGGCGATCGAGGTGATCTTGGCGCCGAGCAGAGCGTCGGTCAGCGGCCGGTTGGCGGCCAGATGCAGATAGGTGAACAGCACCAGACCCTCGCGCAGGTACTGATACTCCTGCTCGACCGGCTCCTTGACCTTGACGACCAGGTCGGACTCGGTCCACACCGGATCTGCGGCTTCGGTCAACTCGGCGCCCGCCGCGCGATAGTCCTCGTCAGGGATCCGCGAGCCCGCACCGGCGCCGGTCTGCAACATCACCGTGTGCCCGGCGGCCACCAACTGGTGCACTCCGGCCGGCGTCATGGCCACCCGGTACTCGCGGTTCTTGATCTCGCTGGGTACGCCGATCCTCATTGCGGGCCTCTCCTGGTGGCGGTTCTCCGGCGATCGCCGGGTCTGCTGCGATTATGAACTTCTGATTGATAGCGTGGAAGATCAATCACAAGAATTCGGCGTAATGATGGATGCGATGTGAGTAATTCGGAGGATGGCGGGCCAACGATGGCGGGACCGCACGATGTTCGAGTGCCGTCCCGGCCAGCCGTCGATGAGGTGGATCGGCGGATCCTCGCGGCGTTGGCTGTCGATGCCAGGGTGCCGAACAACGCGCTTGCTGCCGCCGTCGGCATCGCGCCCTCCACCTGCCTGGGCCGGGTCAGGGCGCTGCGGGAGTCCGGCGCCATCCGGGGCTATCACGCCGATATCGACCCGGCCGCGCTGGGACTGCCGCTGCAGGCGGTGATAGCGGTCCGGTTGCAGACCACCGCCCGGGACCGGTTGCGCGCCTTCACCGACCGGATCCGGGTCCTGCCGCAGGTGCGCAGCATCTACTTCCTGGCCGGGGCGGACGACTTCCTGGTGCATGTGGTGGCCGCCGATGCCGGTGCACTGCGAGACTTTGTGCTTGACCAGCTCTCGGCGCACCACGAGGTGGCGCTCACCGAGACGAAGTTGATCTTCGATCACATCCGCGGCGAGGCGCCCGCCGGCTGACCGGCCGGGGCGTCCTCCGAGTCGTGGGTGCCGGGACGCGCCATGGCGCGTCGTTGCACCCACGACCGGGTCAGTGAGGTGGGCAGTGACACGGGCAGCGACCGTTGCCCGGTCAGCGACGGGCGAGCGCGGGCAGCCCGAGCCCGGTCAGGGTGAACTGGTTCCGGTCGTCGGTCAGGTAGCTGTCCGTGGTCGGCGAGTACGTCGTCACCGTCACCGTGTCCGCGCCGATGTCGAAGGTCAGCAGCCGCAGGTACGCGTGGGGGCTGCCGTGACCCATGTTCTGGTAGTTGGCCATCAGCTCGAAGCTGCGGCTGCCATCGGCGCGGACCCCGATTCGCCGTCCGGCGGTGAACGGGACAGGCAGCGGCCGCAGCGTCACAGTGCCGTCCGGCTGCTTCTCCTCGCCAACTGCAACATGGCCGCTGATCACCATAAGAACGGTCGGGTGCCGACCGACCAGCTTGTCCCAGATCTGCTCGCCGGTGTTCGCCCCTGGCATCGGCGTGCCGCCCTGGCCGTTCGGCAGCGCGTGCTCCGGCAGGCAGCCGGGCGGGTCCGTGGTCCCATCCGGAAGCTGGACACAGTGTCGTGACCCGCGCAGGTCGCCCGTGTCGGCCAGATAGTCGTGGGTGAGCAGGATCACCGTCCGGTCCGGGTTGGCGTCGATCTCGGCGGAAGCCCACTGCAGCACAGTGTCTCGCGGCCCGAACTCCAGGGTCAGCAGCATCAGGCGCAGCCCGGCGACGTCGACGAACTGGTAGCTGTTGGCCGCGGACCCATCGAAGGATCCCTGGTAGGCGCCCAGGTTCGAGTACCGGGCGAGCGGGAAGTATCTGTCGAACTCGGCCGTGCCGATCAATGTTCCGCCGGTCGGGTTCGCCGGCCCGCCGCAGTCGTCGGCCAGATACTTGATCAGGTCGTGATTCCCGGTGGCGATCGCGGTTGGGATGTTCCGGTCGACCATCGCCATGGCCCGGGCCGCGCGCTGCCACTCCAGCTGGCAGGTCGCCTTGTCCACCACGTCGCCCTCGTGCAAGACCGCAGCGATGGACGAGGTGGCCCGGTTGGCCGCAATCCACCTGGCCTGCGCGGGTAGGTGTGGCAGATCCGGGATCACCACGTACTCCTGGGTGTCCGGTAGCACGACGATGCTGAAGGCGTCCTCGCAGCGGGCCACCACTTTGACATCGGCGAAACCAGCGCCAGCAGCGCCTGCCCACAGCCCGATGGAACCGGACTCGTGCGTCGGGTCGGACACGCTGAGCACCCTGCGGCCGTCCAGGTAGGCCTGCAGCAGCGGCCCGACGGCCGACACCGTGAGCGTCGCCGAGCCGCTCGACATGGTGGACCTCGCCTGCGCGATAGGTTGAATGAGGCTCCCGGTAACACGCACCAGCCTCAGCGATGAGGCGCCCGGGTCGACTTCGAGCCGGTAGCACTCCAACGGACCCTGGCACCGGAAGGCGAGCCCGGCCGGGTGTCCGCCGGGCTGGATCGAGGCGGATAACTCGTAGTCGCGCCACTGTGGGTTGCCTGCCCGGAGCATGCCCGCTCCACTCGCGGTGATTGCGCCGTCTGCCGCCGTCCAAGGCGTGTCGGGCGGGTCCCAGCCGGGCAGCGCCGCACAGTCGAATCCCTCACGGAAAGTGATGGTCGCGCGGGTCGACAGAGTCGATCCATCGGCCGTTGCCGACGTTCGCGCGGCGTCGGGCAGGCCGGCTGGTCTCCGATCGCGTCGCCCGCGCAGGGCGCCGACCAGCACCGTCAACCGCGACGCCCGACGCTCCACCTGGCCTCCGCTTCGCCGCAACGCCGCTATGAGGCCGGCGTCTGTCGTTCGTGGGTGTCTGGACGCGACACTGCGCGTTCTGGCAGCAGCAAACCTGATCAGTGGCCTGCAGTGAATTCCTTGAGCCAGCTGATCAGCGGCCCCGCCAGGTCCTCGCGCTCGGCCGCCAGAGTGACCACCGTCTTGATGTAGTCCAGCCGGTCACCGGTGTCGTAACGGCGACCGCGGAACACCACGCCGAGGACACCACCCCCGGCGGCTGGGTCGGTGTCGATGAGCTCGGCCAGCGCGTCGGTCAGCTGGATCTCTCCACCCCGGCCCGGCTGGGTGTGGTCCAGCACCGCGAAGACGGCGGGGGTGAGTACGTACCGGCCGATCACCGCAAGGCGTGACGGTGCGTCGGCCGGGTCCGGCTTCTCCACCAGCCCGGTGACGGCCATGACCTCGGTAGCTGACGTGACGTCTGTCGCCGGCAGCGTCAGGCCTGCCGGCACCGCCGCGACCGCCGCGCAGCCGTACAGATGGATCTGCGACTCGGGCACCTCCAACAGCGCAACAACTGAGCGCCCCGTCGCCTGGTGGATCTGGATCATCCGGTGCAGCAGGTGGTCCCGTTCGTCGATCAGGTCGTCGCCGAGCAATACGGCGAACGGATTGTCGCCGACGTGGTCCTTGGCGCACAGCACGGCATGGCCGAGCCCCTTGGGGTCACCCTGCCTCACGTAGTGCAGCGTCGCCAGCTCGGTAGGGACACGGATGGCCCTCAGCCTTGCGAGATCACCGCCGGCTGCGAGGATCGACTCCAGCTCGTAGTTGCGATCGAAGTGGTCCTCCAACGGGCGCTTGTTGCGCCCGGTGACCATCAGCACGTCGGTCAACCCGGCTTGCGCCGCCTCCTCCACCACGTATTGGATGGCCGGCTTGTCGACCACCGGCAGCATTTCCTTGGGGGTCGCCTTGGTGGCAGGCAGGAACCTGGTGCCCAAACCGGCCGCGGGGATGACTGCCTTGACGACGGATCTGGTCATCGCGTGTTGGTCCCTTTCGTGCTGCGTTGCAGTGCTGTGGTGTCCCGTGCGTCCACGTCCACGTCCACGTGCGCGCGGCATTTTCGGTACGCACCGCGGTTCACTGTCTCATCTGCCGTATTCCGCGTCGCCCGGGGCGCCCGGCGAGGTCGCCTCCGAGGTGTTGCTGGATTCGCGGCGGCCCGGTGGTGGACGGCTGGTTGTGGGCGGCTGGTTGTGGGCGGCTGGTTGTGGACGGCTGGCTGTGGACGGCTGGTTGTGGACGGCTGGCTGTGGGCGGCTGGTTTGGACCCAGTCGACTGTCCGCCACCCGTGGCCGGACTTCTGCCACTCCGCAGTACGCAGGGTCTGGCGGCGGAAATACCCTGCTGGTGACGGAGCCAAACGTGGGGTGACCGACCTGGCCGGCATGGACGCAAGTGCAAGGCCGGCCGCGAAGCGGCTGGCGGTGATGCTGCTCCACTACACTCGCCACGTCCGGCGGGGTCGTCCACAGTGCCCAACCGGATCGCGGTGAGGAGGACCGGATGGCGGACGGCACCGGGATCTCTGGCACCAGGATCTGGACTGTCCCCAACCTGTTGTCGGTGCTGCGGCTGCTCGGCGTGCCGTTGTTCCTCTGGCTGCTGCTCGGTCCGAAGGCTGATGTCTGGGCGTTGATCGTGCTGGCCGTGAGCGCGTTCACCGATTGGGCCGACGGCAAGCTGGCCAGGTTGCTGAACCAATTCAGCCGGCTCGGCGAGCTGCTCGACCCGGCCGCCGACCGGCTGTACATCCTGGCCACCCTGGTGGCGTTCGTCATCCGGGGTTTCATCCCGTGGTGGGTGGCCGCCATCATCATCGGGCGTGACCTGGTGTTGTCGGTGTTCATCCCGCTGCTGCGCCGACACGGGTATCCGCCGCTGCCGGTGCACTACCTGGGCAAAGCGGCGACATTCTGCCTGTTGTACGCATTCCCGCTGCTGCTGCTGGCCGAGGTCAGCCCGCCGGTGGCCGGTCTGGTGCGGCCCTTCGCCATCGCGTTCTGCGTCTGGGGCGTTGCGTTGTACCTGTGGGCGGCGGCGCTGTACCTGGGCCAGGCATTCTGGGTGCTGCGCCGTACGCCGGTGGTCCCGCCGGCGCAGCGCCCCAGCGCCTGGAGCGTGGCCGGTGGCAGCTGAGTCACTGGATTCGGGTGGAGGATCGGACCGTGGCGACCGAATCGGCCAGTCCGCCGACCGCACCCGCGATCTGGTGGCAGCCACTGGCCCAATTGCGAAGGACGCCGACGTCGTCCCGACCTCCGCGACACCTCGGCGCAATCCGGTACCCGCACTACTGGCATCCCTGACTCAGAACACTCTGGACCCCGGATACGCGGCGGCGGCCAGGCGTCGAGCGGCGGGGCCGGAGCTCGGTCGGGGGCACCGCGGTGCGCTGCGCGCGGTGGCCTACCTGGCAGCCGGTGTGCTGCTCGTCGGGCTCGTCCTTGGCGCGGCCGCTGGAGCTACCGAGCAGGGCGCGCTCAGCGCGGACCGGGTGCGGTCGGGGCTGGTCGACGACGTGAAGCAGGCCCAGCAGCGGGTTGCTGCGTTGGAGGCAACGGCGTCCGGGCTGGCGCAGCAGATCCGGTCCACCCAGGCTGCGCTGGGCGGTACCGGACCGCTGCAGTCGTTGGCATCACTGGAGGACGCCGGTGGTCTGACGCCGGTCCGCGGCCCCGGCCTGTCGGTGGTGATCGACGGCTCGAGTGCTGGTACCGGCTCTGAGGTGATCCTGGACGGCGACGTCCAGCTGCTGGTGAACGGGTTGTGGGCGGCCGGTGCCGAGGCGGTGTCGGTGGGGGGCGTCCGGCTGCGCACCACCAGCGCCATCCGGCAGGCCGGCGGTGCCATCCTGGTGGACAACAAACCAGTATTCTGGCCCATCGAGATCGACGCGATTGGCAATCCGTCGACAATGCACGTCGCATTCGTCGGTACCGCCGGCTTCGGCCGCTTCAACGCGTTCGCGTCGCTGTACGAGATCCGCTTCGACATCATGGCCTCGCCGGAACTGTCGCTGGCTGCGGCGGCGGCGCCGGACCTGCGCTACGCCTCGCCGTTGGTCACCACGTCCTGACCCCGACCCGAACCAACCACCCACCCGAACCAACGACCCGAACCACCGATATCGAGGAGCCGTCCGTGTTCGCAGCGCTGGCACTGCTGGCCGGGATCGTGGTGGGGCTGTTCGTGCACCCCACGGTGCCGGACTGGATAGGGCCGTACCTGCCGATCGCGGTGGTCGCCGCGCTGGACGCGGTGTTCGGCGGGCTGCGGGCCAAGCTCGATGCGATCTTCGACTCGAAGGTGTTCGTCATCTCCTTTGTGGCCAACGTGCTGGTGGCCGCGTTCATCGTCTTCCTGGGTGATCAGCTGGGCGTCGGATCGCAATTGTCAACGGCGGTGGTGGTAGTGCTCGGGATTCGCATCTTTGGCAACGCCGCTGCCATTCGGCGACACATCTTCAAGGCATGACGGATCCGCTGACCGGCCCGGAGCCGGAGCTGTCGGTGGATCCGGTGCCGGCGGTGGCACCGGGCGACCTATCGCCCGGCGCCCGCGGCCTGACGTTCGGCGCAGAACCGGACGCAACTCCGGGCGCGGCTGCCGACGTCGCGCCGGGTCCGGGACCATATATGACTCCGGACGCGGTACCGTCCCGGCGCGCGGCGCTCGCGACAGGCCTCACCCGGCTGGCCGTCGTCCTGCTGTGCGCGCTGCTGGGCTTTGCGCTGGTCGTACAGGTTCGCCGCACCGCCTCCGGCGACTCGCTGACCTCCGCCCGGCCGGACGACCTGGTGCAGATCCTGGACGGACTGCAGCACCGCGAGGACGACCTCGGGACTGAGACCGCCACCCTGCAGGACACCCTGGCCCGGCTGCGCAGCAGCGGCGCGTCCTCCGCCGAGGCATTGGCCGAGGCACAGCGGCAGGCGCTGGCCCTGGGTATCTTGACCGGCACCGTCGCGGCCGGCGGGCCGGGGGTCAGCATCGTCATCTCCGATCCGTCCGGCGCCGTCCCGCCCGAGGTGCTGCTGGACGCGATCCAGGAGCTGCGCAACGCCGGTGCCGAGGCGTTCCAGGTCGGCCCGGTGCGAATAGGGGTTCAGTCGGCGTTCACCGGATCGGCCGGCGCTATCGTGCTGGACGGCATCGCGCTGCGCCGTCCGTACACGATCGACGCCATCGGCGACCCGCCGACGCTGTCCGCCGCGCTGAGCATCCCCGGCGGTGTGCTGGACACGGTGCGTCGAGCCGGTGGCAGCATGAAGGTGAGCCAGTCCGAGCGGATCGTGATCAATGCCTTGCGGCGCGCATCTACGCCGCTCTACGCTCAGCCGGCGGGCGGGTGACCTGCCCCTCGCCGCCGAAGCGCGAACGCCGCGGCCCGTTGGGTCGCGGAAAGAAAGGGCACACTGACGTGATACCTGCCGACCTGCACTACACCTCCGACCACGAGTGGGTTCGGTCCACCGGCGAGGACACGGTCCGCGTCGGGATCACCGACTACGCCCAAAATGCCTTGGGCGACATCGTTTTCATCCAGATGCCGGAACCGGGCACTACCGTCGAACTCGGTGACGCGATCGGCGAGGTGGAATCCACGAAGTCCGTCTCGGACATCTTCGCGCCGCTGTCCGGGACCGTTACGGCCCGAAACGACGCGCTGGACGCGACCCCGGAGCTGGCCAACACCGACCCCTACGGTGACGGGTGGATGATCGAAATGCAGCTATCCGAGCCGGCCCAGGTGGAGGACTTGCTGGAGGCCGACGGATACGCCGAGACCGTCGGCGAGTCCTGACCGCGACGGGCCCATTCGGGCCCGCAGGACCCGTGCGGGTACCGGCCGGGCCGCTGGCACGGTACGGTCGAAGCCACACCGAGCCAGCGAACCGGCCGGGCAGGACAAGGAGTGTCGGGTGACTGAGAGCAACCGCGAGTTTGCAGCTGCGGACACCACTTCCGTCTTTTCCAGTGGGCTGCTGGGCGGGACGGACGCCGATCCCGCTGAGGAGACACTGACCGGGTTGGAGGCGCTCGACGCCGGGACAGCGCTGCTGGTGGTCAAGCGCGGGCCCAACGCCGGGTCAAGATTCCAACTGGACAAGGACTTGGTGAGTGCCGGCCGTCACCCGGAGAGCGACATCTTCCTGGACGATGTCTCGGTGTCCCGTAGGCATGCGGAGTTCCGCCGTAGTGGGGACGGGTACGAGGTGGTCGACGTCGGCTCGCTGAACGGGACGTACGTCAACCGCGAACCGATCGAGTCTTCCCCGCTGGCCAACGGCGACGAGATCCAGATCGGCAAGTTCCGGCTTGTCTTCCTGATCGGCGGCCGGGCGGACGGCGTCGCCGGCTCATGACCGCGGCAGGTGTGCCGACAGGCGCACAGCTGAGCATCGGCGCGGTCCTGACCCGGCTGCGGTCTGAGTTCCCGGACGTGTCGATCTCCAAGATCCGCTTCCTGGAATCTGAGGGTTTGGTGACTCCGGACCGAACCCAGTCCGGCTATCGCCAGTTCTCCACCGTTGACGTGGCGCGGCTTCGCTATGTGCTCGCCGCGCAACGTGATCACTACCTGCCGTTGCGGGTGATCAAGGACCAGTTGGACGCCATCGACCGCGGCCTCGAACCGGCTACGCCGGAACCGAGGTTGCCTCGCTCGCTGGTGTCCCGGTCGCTGGTGTTCGCAGTGGGTGCCTCGCCGGGCGACTTCGCCGCGACCACCGACGTGCGGATGACCAGGCAGGAACTGCTGGTCGAGGCCGAGTTGTCCGAGCAGCAACTCGCCGAGCTGGAACAGTTCGGCCTGGTGACTCCTGGGGCCGGCGGCTACTTCGACGCGGACGCGGCGCTGACTGCCCGAACGGTGCGGGAGTTGTTGACCCTCGGGCTTGAGCCGCGACACCTGCGGCAGTTCCGTAGCGCGGCGGATCGCGAGGCGGCCCTGGTCGCCCAGCTGGTCTCGGCCCAGGCTCGACAGCGGGACCCTGACGCGAGGGAACGGGCGAGTGACGCGGCGGCCTCGCACGCAGCAACAGTGCTGCGACTGCACGCGCTGCTGGTGAAGAGCGCGCTGCGTCGCGAGCTCGGCGGGTGAGCCTGCGCCCCAGCAGCTCGACCGTATGTGGGTCGGGTCCTGGGGACTTCCGCCCGTGTAGCGTTTGTGGTGGAGCAGAAAGGCACACCAGATGATCGAGATGCGGATCGTCGGCGTCCGGGTCGAGATGGCCAGCCAGCAGCCGATCCTCATGCTGGCCGAGCAGTCCGGTCCGCGCAGCCTGCCCATCCTCATCGGATCGGTGGAGGCAACTGCGATCGCCATGCATCTGCAGGGGGTCCGCCCGCCCCGACCGCTCACCCACGATCTGTTGCGGGATGTGGTCGGTGCTCTTGGCCACGCCGTCTCCGAGGTCAGGGTGGTCGACTTCCGGGAGGGCACCTTCTACGGCGAGTTGGTCTTCGAGAACGGCACCACTGTCTCTGCCCGGCCCTCGGATGCTATAGCGCTCGCGGTGCGCTGCGACATCCCGGTGTTCGTTGCCGAAGGCGTGCTCGACGAAGCGGGCATCGTGGTGCCGGATGAGGAGGAGAACGCGACTGCGGAAGAGGGTGCCGCGCCCGCTGACGCCGACGACGAGGTGGAGCGGTTCCGCGAATTTCTGGACACCGTTTCGCCGGAAGACTTCGGGCCAGAGGGCTCCTGACGTTCGGCGCAGCCGCTGCGCACATCGACCCTGTTGATACCGGCTGCTGGTGCACACCAGCGCTGTGCACCAGCGCGGTGCGCATCGGTCGCGGTGCGCATCGGTCGCGGTGCGCATCGGTCGCGGTGCGCATCGGTCGCAGCCGGTGAGTCGCATCGGCGGCCGAGCTGAGGGTTCAGGCTAACCCTGAAGTACAGGTTGAAGACACGCCGGGCAGGACGTTGACCCGCCGCGCGGCGACGCCTACCGTCAGCAGAAGTCACGCGTGTGTTATTTGCGGTGGACCGGCCCGACCAGGAAAGGCGGCGCAATGCGCGAGGGCGAGCAGGGGGCGCTGTTTCAGGCCCCGGCAGTACCCGACGAGCACGTGGGGTACCGCGTCCCGACGGCGTGCCTGGCAGCCGGGATCACCTACCGGCAGCTCGACTACTGGGCGCGCACCGGACTGGTCGAGCCGACCGTGCGGGGTGCTGCCGGGTCCGGATCGCAGCGCTTGTACTCCTTCACCGACATCTTGGTGCTCCGGGTGGTCAAGCGGCTGCTGGATACTGGCGTCTCGCTGCACAACATCAGGATCGCGATTGACCACCTACGCGCCAGGGGAGTCAATGACCTGGCCGGTGTGACGCTGCTGTCGGACGGCACCACGGTGTACGAGTGCACCTCGCCGGAGGAGATCGTCGACCTGCTACAGGGTGGCCAGGGCGTGTTCGGCATCGCCATCGGCGGGGCCATGCGCGATGTTTCCGGCACCCTGGCCGAGTTCCCCGCCGAGCGGGTGGAGGGCAGCCGGATCGTCGAAGTCGACCACGACGAACTGGCGCAACGGCGCCGAGCGCGGCCCGCCGGCTGACGAACTTCGCCCCTTGCCGGCTGGTTGGTGGTCGCCGAAAGAGGGGCCGCCGACCGACGGAAGTCGGGCAGGATCGGTCGTCCACCCGCTCATATCCTGGCGCGTCCGAGCCGTCACGTTAGCTCGCCTAATGAGGTAGGCTAACGACGTGCCTGAATCCGCCCCCGTTGACGAGCCTGCATCCGCTGACGGGACCATCGGCATCCTGCGCGCGGCGGTGTTGGTGCTGGCCCGTCGGCTGCGTCACCAGCAAGCAGGCGACGTGCTCTCGCCCGGCGAGGCCACCGTGCTCGGCAAGATCGTCCGGCTGGGCCCCGTCACCCCGGGACAGTTGGCCCGCATCGAGCACGTTCAGCCGCCGTCGATGACCAGGATCGTCGACCGGCTGGAAGCCCATGGCTTCATTACCCGGGTGGCCGACCCCGCCGACGGCCGGCAAGTGCTGCTGTCGGCGTCAGCGGCGGGCCGGACGTTCGTCGAGGAGTCCAGGGCGCTGCGCACCGCGTGGCTGGCCGCGCAGTTCGATCGACTCGACGAGACCGATCGGGCCCAGATCACCGCCGCCGCCGACGCGCTGCATCGGCTGGCGGACCTGCAGTGAGCACGGTCGGCGCCGGCTCTTCACAGCAGCGGGCGCCGCGGGGCCGGGCGGCCCGAATTGTCGATCCAACGGATCCGCCTCCGGAAGGGCCGGCCTCGGCGCATTCGCACAGTGGGCCGCTTTCGTCGGGCACGGACGGCGGACCGGCCTCGGCCGATCTGCCGGGCGGGCAATCGCCTGCAGACCCGGTTGGTGGGTCGTCAGCGTCGTCGTCATCGCCAGACCCGGCCGGCGAGCGAGCAGCACCCGGTCCGCCCGACACGTCCGGTTCGCCTGGTCCGCCCGATCGGTCCGGCCGGGTGGCCACCTTCGCGGCCCTGCGGGTCCGCAACTACCGTCTGTACTTCTCCGGTCAGGTGGTCTCCAACACCGGTACCTGGATGCAGCGGATCGCGCAGGACTGGCTGGTCCTGGAGATCACCAACTCCCCGCTGGCCGTCGGCATCACCACGGCGCTGCAGTTCCTGCCGATGCTGCTGTTCGGTCTGTTCGGCGGATTGCTCGCGGACAGGTACCCCAAGCGCACGCTGTTGCTGTTCACCCAGGCGGCGATGGCCGGGCTCGCGGTGATCCTGGCGACCTTGACGCTCACCGGCCACGTCCAGGTCTGGCACGTGTACGCGGTCGCGTTCGGGCTGGGACTGGTCACAGTGGTGGACAACCCGACGCGGCAGATCTTCGTCAACGAGATGGTTCCCGTCTGGTTGGTTCGGAACGCGGTCAGCTTGAACTCCGGCAGCTTCCAGATCGCCAGGATGGTCGGTCCGGCGGTGGCCGGGGTGATGATCACCGCCGTGGGCTCCGGCTGGGCCTTCGCGTTCAACGCGGCGAGTTACCTGGCCACCATCGCCGCGCTGGCAATGATGCGCTCCGCCGAGCTGCAGGTGATGCCGCGCGCCCCCCGCAGCCGCGGCCAACTCCGCGAGGGCGTGAGATACGTGATGGCCCGCCCGCACATTCTGTGGATCGTCGTGCTGGTGTTCTTCATCGGCACCTTCGGCTACAACTTCGCGATCATCCTGTCGGCATACGCAAAGAACGTCTTTCACGCCGGCGCCGACGTTTACGGGCTGCTCAACACCGCGCTGGCGGTGGGCTCGGTGGTGGGCGCGCTGCTCGCCGCACGGCGCACCACTGTCCGCCTCGGATTTCTGTTTGCCGCGGCCGGCGCGTTCAGCGCGATGCTACTGGTGTTGGGCTTGATTCCGTGGTTTGTGCCATTCGTCGTGCTGCTGGTGGTGACCGGGCTGGTGTCGATCACGTTCAACACCACCGCCAACGCCACGATCCAGCTGTCGACGGACGCAGCAGTCCGCGGCCGGGTGATGGCCCTGTACATGCTGGTGTTCATGGGCGGCACACCGGTGGGTGGGCCGTTGGTCGGCGCCATCACTGCGCGGCTCGGCGCGCCGACCGCGCTGGTGATCTGCGGGTCGATTTGTCTGCTCGCCACCGCCGGCTGCGTGCTGCTGGCGGCCCGGCAGACCGGTGTGCGGCTGCGGGTCGACCTGCATCCGGGGACCAGGCGGCATTTGGTGTTGGTCCACCGGTAGGCACCCTGATCCGCAGCCGGCCGCGACCGGTGCCGGTACCTACCGCTGCACCCCGGACGCGGCGCCTATTGCGGGCCAGGACACCCCGACCGGCAGCATTCTGGGGCAGCTTTCCCTGCTGGTGGCGGAGTCAGCGATCAACCGACAGCGCCGGCCGGCGCACCGCCGATCGGGCCGCGGTAACCGCGCATCCAGTCGATCACCGCGCAGAGCCTGCCGACCATGTGATCGTGGTAGGCCTTGCCCTTTTCCGGCGATGCACCCAGCGAGGAGCTGAAGCTCCCGGTCGGGGTGAAGGCCCGTTCCTCGGCTCCGTTCCAGATGATGTCGACGCCGTCCGGTGCCGGCCCGAACAGGTCGTCGCCGACAAACCCGCCGAACACCTCACCGAAGTCGACGGCTGCGTCGGTCAACAGGTCGGTTCGGATCATCTCGGGGAATGCGTACCAGACGTGGGACAGTTCCAACTCGCCACTGTGGTGTTCGTTGGTCGATTTGACCTGCGGAGCCGCGGACCGGGCCAACTGCAGCGGGTCCGCGACGGCGAACATCACGCCGGGGAACTCCTCCTCGTGCAGCGCCCGCGCCGCGGACACCAGGCCGGGCAGGTTCGAGCCCTTGTGGCCGTTGAGCAGGATGATTCTGGTGAAGCCGTGCCGGGCCAGGCTCCGGCAGATGTCGGTGACCATTGCCATCAGCGTCTCGGTGCGGATGGTGATGGTTCCGGGGAACCCCGAGTGGTGGGCCGAGTCGCCGAACCACAGCGGCGGCGTGCACAGCACACCGGACCGCCGCGCGGCATCTTCGGCCAGGGCTATGGCGACGTAGGAGTCGACTCCGAGTACCCCCGCCGGACCGTGCTGTTCGGTCGAGCCGATCGGCACCAGTGCGACCGTATCCCGAGTGAGGTAGGACTGAACCTCCTGCCAGGTCAGCTCCTGCATCCACACTGACGGCAAGTCGCTCATTGTCGCTCCCTGATTCTCGTGGCATTGGATCCCTTCGACGACGGTATCTCCGGCCGCCGACGCGGCACAGAGCGGGACGATCGGCCGCCGCTGCGCAGTAGGCAGGGTGCTGGCGCCGCTTTTCCCTGCTGGTGGCGGAGGCAGCAACCGGCGGGGCCCGGCCGAACAGGGGCAGAAGATCCGGGCGGTAGCGTGCGGCACAGGCCTTTGACGAAGAAGGGACCAGCGATCCATGACGAGCACGATCGGCCAGTGGGCCGACGGTGGCGCGGTGGCGGTGGCGGCCGGCGTGCACCGCATCCCGCTGCCGATGCCGAACGACGGGCTGCAGGCGGTGAACGTCTACGCCATCGCAGACGGTGACCGCCTGGCGCTGATCGACGGGGGCTGGGCGCTGCAGGAGAGCCGGGACGCGCTGGCCGCTGGACTGGCCTCGATCGGCCGCGGAATCGACGACATCTCCCGAATTCTGGTCACTCACGTGCACCGGGACCACTTCACTCAAGCGGTGACGCTGCGCCGCGAATGCCGGGCGCCGATCAGCCTGGGCGGCGGCGAACGGGGGACCCTGGAGCTGATCATCGAGGCAGGGCTGCAGGGGTTCGTAGGCCAACTCGAGCAGCTGCGGCGGTGCGGTGCCGACGATGTCGCCGACCGGTTGGCGGAGTTGACGCCTCGGGTCGCCGGGGAGCCGACGGACTGGGAGATGCCGGACTACTGGTTGGACGGCGACGTCGACATCCGGCTCGCCGACCGGACGCTGCGGGCGATCCCGACACCTGGGCACACCCGTGGGCACTACGTCTTTCTCGACAGGGCGGCCCGGTTGTTGTTCTCGGGAGATCACGTGCTGCCGCACATCACCCCGTCCATCGGGCTCGAGGCAGTGCCGGCCCGACGCCCGTTGGCCGATTACCTCGGTTCGCTCGAGTTGCTGCTGACCATGCCGGACGCCGCCCTGCTGCCGGCCCACGGGCCGGTCACCGACAGCGTGCATGCGCGGGTCAGGGAGTTGCTCCAGCACCACGCCAGCCGGCTCGAGGAGTGCCGTGCGGTCGTCGAGGCAGGAGCGCGCACCGCCAGGCAGGCGGCCGGCCGGCTGGGCTGGACCCGCCGCGGGCGGCACTTCGACGATCTCGACGTGTTCAACCAGATGCTCGCCGTTATGGAGACGGCGGCCCACCTGGACGTGCTCTGCGACCGCGGACTGTTGCAGGTCCTGGACAGCCCGACCACCCGCGGCTACCGGCCGCCCGGTAGCACAGACGTCGCCAGGTAGCCGTCGATCTCCGCGATCAGCGCGGCCTTGCCCGACTGCGGCAGGAACGACGACAACACCGCGGTGCGGGCCAGCGCGGCAATCCCGGGCTCATCCAGGACCAGCAGCTCCGCGGCGATCTCGTACTCGCGGTTCAACGTGGTGCCGAACATCGGCGGATCGTCACTGTTCACCGTCACCAGCACCCCGGCCTCGGCCATGGCGCGGATCGGGTGCTCGGCGTAGGACGCGACAGCCCTGGTCGCAATGTTGGAGGTGGGACAAACCTCCACCGGAATCCGGTGCTCAACCAGGTAGTGCAGCAGCGCCGGGTCTTGCGCGGCCGATGTGCCGTGTCCTATCCGCTCGGCTCCCAGGGACTCCAACGCGTCCCAAATGGTTTGCGGACCGGTTGTCTCACCGGCATGCGGCACGCTGTGCAGCCCGGCGGCGCGTGCGATGTCGAAGGCCGGCTTGAACTTCGGCCGGGAGGTGCCGATCTCCGGGCCGCCCAGCCCGAAGGCGATCAGCGACGGTGGACCGTGCTCGACCGCGATCTTGGCAGTCTCCTGTGCCGCGTTCGGCCCGATCTCCCCGGGTATGTCGAAGATCCAGCGCAGCACGATGCCGTGGTCGCGCTCGGCGGCCGTCCGCGCATCCTCGATGGCCTCCACGAAGCCCTCGATGGGAATGCCGCGGAGCACCGACGTGTAGGGCGTGACGGTGAGCTCGGCGTACCTGATGTTCTGCGCCGCCATGTCTGCGGCCACGCCGTAGGTGAGCAGCCGGACGTCCTGCGGCGTCTCGATCAGGTCCACCACTGACAGGTACAAGTCGACGAACTGGGCGAAATCGCGGAAGGTGAAGTAGTCGGCCAGCGCAGCCGGGTCGGTCGGCACCGTCCCCGGATGGCGAGCCGCCAGCTCGGCCACGATGGCCGGCGAGGCCGAGCCGACGTGGTGCACGTGCAACTCCACCTTGGGCAGGCCGGCGATGAATCGCGCGTGATGGGACGGACCGGTGGTGGGGTCGGTTGCGGACATGGCCACCAGCATGCCGGGGCGTTCGGGCCGGCGCGACGCGGGCCCGCCGGTGCCGAACCTGTCGCGGCGGGCTCTCTTGCGGAACGCGGGCGTTTTTGTTCAACGCGGGCTCGATGGCTACCGCGTTGAGCGAAGACCACCGCGTTTCGGTAGAACGGTGCGGGGAGGCGCGTGGCGGGTGGCTGCAGGTCTGACGACGGGTGGTCGCTGGGCTGACCGCGCCCGGCTCTGGGCCTGGTAGCGTCAACGGCGTCGTAGACCCCCCGCGGGAGAGACCCGACGCGCCCGCAGCGGCGCGGCCGGGACGCCGAAGGAGCAATTCCTCCCCACCAAACTCTCAGGCCAGCGAACCGCGGGGGCCAGACACCTCTGGAAAGCAGTCGGCCCGGGCCCGCACGCGGACTCGACCGGCTCGCCGACGGGGCAAACCGTGGGCAGTAGCGTCATACCTGCGGTGAAGCTCTCAGGCACCGATGACAGAGGGGGAGGACGTTGCGGGCGACCGCGGCGTGCACCCCGTCATCAGTCCACGGCGAATCCCGGTAGTCCCGGGCGGAGGCGATCATGTCCATTCATGTCACGACCAATCCTGGCGACACAGCTCCTGCTACGCACGCCGATCCGGCGGCGTTCGCGGGCCGGCACATCGGCCCGGACTCAGGCGGCCTGGCGCACATGCTGGCGACCCTCGGCGTGGCCAGCCTGGATGCGCTGGCCGACGCAGCCGTCCCCGCTGCCATCCGATCCGCCCGCCCGCTGGAGCTGCCGCCGGCCGCAACCGAGACCGAGGCGTTGGCCGAGTTGCGGGCGCTGGCAGCAAAGAACACGCCGATGGTGCAGATGATCGGCCTGGGCTACCACGGCACCATCACTCCCGCGGTGATCCGGCGGAACATCCTGGAGAGCCCGGCCTGGTACACCGCGTACACCCCGTATCAGCCGGAGATCAGCCAGGGCCGGCTGGAAGCGCTGCTGAACTTCCAGACCGCGGTGGCGGACCTGACTGGGTTGGACATCGCGAACGCCTCCATGCTGGACGAGGCCACCGCTGCCGCGGAGGCGATGACGCTGATCCGGCGCACCGCGCGCAGCAAGTCCAACCGGTTCGTGGTGGACGCCGACACATTGCCGCAGACCATCGCGGTGATCCGGACCAGGGCCGAGCCGCTGGGCATCGAGGTGGTGGTGGCCGACCTGTCCGGACCGTGCCACGAGATCGGGTTCGAGGAGCCGGCCAACTCAGGGGCGCTGCCCACCGGAGACTTCTTCGGGCTGCTGGTCAGTTACCCAGGTGCCTCTGGAGCGATCCGCGACCACTCCGCCCTGGTGCAGGCGGCCCACCAGCGGGAGGCCAAGGTGGCGTGTGCCACGGACCTGCTGGCGCTGACGCTACTGCGCCCACCCGGGGAGATCGGGGTGGATGTCGCGGTCGGATCATCCCAGCGGTTCGGAGTGCCGCTGGGCTTCGGCGGTCCGCACGCAGCTTTCATGGCAGTGAAGTCGGAGGTGCAGCGCCAACTGCCCGGCCGGCTGGTCGGGGTGTCCCACGATGATACGGGAAACCTCGCTTACCGGCTGGCCCTGCAGACCCGCGAGCAGCACATCCGCCGGGAGAAGGCGACCAGTAACATCTGCACTGCGCAGGTGCTGCTGGCCGTGATGGCGTCGATGTACGCCGTCTACCACGGGCCGGAAGGCCTAACCGCGATCGCGCGAAGGGTGCACGAGCAAGCGACGGGGTTGGCCGCGCGGATGCAGGCGGCGGGGGCAGAGGTGGTGCACCACAACTTCTTCGACACCATTCGGGTGCGGGTCCCCGGCCGGGCCGCCGCGATCGTTGCCGCCGCCAGGGAACGCGGCGTCAACCTGTGGCGTGACGGCGACGACGTCGTCCAGGTATCGGTGTCGGAGGCGACCACCGATGCCCACATCGACACAGTGGTGGCCGCGTTCGGCGGCGGGAAGCCGGCCCGCAGTTCCTTCGCCACTATGGAGTTCGACGGTCAGCAGCGAACGTCAGAGTTCCTGGCCCACCCGGTCTTTCATTCCTACCGGTCCGAAACCGCAATGCTGCGCTACCTGCGCCGGCTCTCGGACCTGGACCTGGCGCTGGACCGCTCCATGATCCCGCTGGGCAGTTGCACCATGAAGCTGAACGCCACCGCCGAGATGGAGGCAATCAGCTGGCCGGAGTTCGCCGGCCTGCACCCGTTCGCGCCCGCGCAGGACGCCGCCGGGCTGATCGAGTTGATCGGCCAGTTGGAGTCCTGGCTTGCCGAGATCACCGGCTACGCGGCGGTTTCCTTGCAGCCGAATGCCGGATCCCAAGGAGAGTTCGCCGGGCTGCTGGCCATCCACGCCTTCCACGCCTCCGTCGGCCAGGGGCACCGCAACATCTGCCTGATCCCCGCCTCGGCGCACGGAACCAACGCGGCCAGCGCGGTGATGGCCGGGATGAAGGTGGTGGTCGTCGGCACCGACAGCGACGGCCCGACAGCCGGCAACATCGATCTGGTCGACCTGCACGCCAAGATCGAGGCGCACGCCGAGAACCTGGCGGCGATCATGATCACCTATCCATCAACCCACGGCGTGTACGAGAGCACGATCACCGAGATCGCAGAGGCGGTTCACGCGGCAGGGGGCCAGGTCTACGTCGACGGTGCCAACCTGAATGCGCTGGTCGGGTTGGCCCGGCCGGGCGAATTCGGCGGTGACGTCTCACACCTGAACCTGCACAAGACGTTCTGCATTCCTCACGGAGGCGGGGGACCTGGCGTGGGACCGGTCGCGGTGCGCGCGCACCTGGCGCCGTTCCTGCCGAACCATCCACTGCAACCGGCGGCAGGGCCGGCCACCGGAATCGGTGCGGTGGCCGCGGCGCCGTGGGGTTCGGCGGGCATCTTGCCGATCTCGTGGGCGTACATCCGGATGATGGGCGCGGACGGGCTGCGCGCCGCGACGCTGACCGCGGTGGCCGCGGCCAACTACATCGCCCGACGGCTGGATGAGTACTACCCGGTGCTGTACGTCGGCGAGTCCGGGTATGTGGCGCACGAGTGCATCCTGGACCTGCGCGGCATCACCAAGGTCACCGGCGTGAGCGTTGATGACGTGGCAAAGCGGTTGGCCGACTACGGGTTTCACGCTCCGACGATGTCGTTCCCGGTGGCCGGAACGCTGATGGTGGAGCCCACCGAGAGCGAAGACCAAGCCGAGATCGACAGGTTCTGCGCGGCGATGATCGCGATAAGAGGCGAGATCGACAAGGTCGGCTCCGGGGAGTGGTCCGCGCAGGACAACCCGCTGCGGAACGCCCCGCACACCGCCGCGGCGCTGGCCGGCGACTGGCAGCACCCCTACTCCCGGGCCGAGGCGGTGTTTCCCCCTGGGGTGTCACCGGCGCACAAGTACTTCCCGCCGGTGGGCCGGATCGACGGCGCCTATGGCGACCGGAACCTGGTGTGCTCCTGCCCGCCGGTCAGCGACTACGCCTGATCCAGAAGGCGGCCAACCGGTCTGCTGCCGCGTTGGCGGCCGGTCGGCGGGGTCGTGATCTGCAACTGACTGGCACCGCGCTATGGGCGCTACTGCCGTTACTAGTTGATACGCAACTATTGCGTTAGTGATAGCATCGCCGCTGTGAACGACCCTGACCCTGCTACTGTTTTCGATGCGCTGCAGACATTCCTGATGGCAATGCACGCCGATATGCAGGATGCGGGGCTGGAGCGCCTGGTCGAGATGGAGCTGACCCTGTCCCAGTCTCGCCTCATCATGATCCTTGGGCATGATTGTGGGCCGCTGCCGATCAACGAGATGGCAGGACGGTTGCGGCTTTCCCTGGCGGCCACCGGCCGCAACGTGGAACAACTGGTCCGCGCCGGCCTGGTCGACAGGGCCGAGGACGAGCGCGACCGCAGGATCAAACGCATCTCGTTGTCCCAGCACGGCCGCGAGCAGGTACGGCAGTTCCTGGCGCTGCGGCGCAGCCGGGCGGTCACATTCCTGGGCCGGCTGAACCCGCGGGACCGCGCCCGGTTGCTCACCGCGCTCACCCCTATCCTCATCCACCTCGAAACCACTGGCCGAACGCAGGAGCCCATCGCATGACACCCTCTCCATCCGACCCCCCGATGCTCACCATGCCGCAGCTGTCACATCGGCAGATCCTGACGATATTGTCGGGGTTGCTGCTGGGCATGCTGCTGGCTGCGTTGGACCAGACAATTGTCGCCACCGCGCTACCGAGCATCGTCGGTGACCTGCATGGCCTGGAACACATCTCCTGGGTGGTAACTGCCTACCTGCTGACCACCACCATCTCCACCCCGCTGTGGGGCAAGCTCGGCGACCTGTTCGGCCGCAAGCGTCTGTTCCAGATCTCCATCGTGATATTCCTTGTCGGGTCGGCGCTGTGCGGTTCGGCGCAGACGATGTTCCAGCTGATCGCCTACCGGGGCCTGCAGGGGTTGGGCGGCGGTGGGTTGATGGTGCTGGCCCAGGCGTCCATCGCCGACGTTGTGCCGCCCCGCGAACGCGGCAAGTACCAGGGGTACTTCGGCGCGGTGTTCGGTCTGTCCAGCGTGGTCGGCCCGCTGCTGGGCGGAGTCTTCACCGACCAGTTGTCCTGGCGCTGGGTCTTCTACGTCAACATCCCGATCGGCATCATCGCGCTGATCGTCACCAGTATCGTGCTGCCATCGTCGTTGCCGCGGGCACGGCCGACCATCGACTACCGCGGGTTCGTGGTACTCGCTGCTGCGATCTCCTGCCTGGTGCTCTTCACCACCTGGGGTGGAGCCCAGTACGCCTGGAATTCGCCGGTGATCTTGTCGTTGATCGCCGGGACGGTGGTGCTGACAGGTGTCTTCCTGCTGCTGGAGCGTCACGCCACCGAGCCGATGATCCCGCTGCGGCTGTTCCGCAACGGCACCTTCAACATCTCCAGCGCGATCAGCTTCATCATCGGTCTCGGCATGTTCGGCTCGATCATCTACCTGCCACTGTTCCTCCAGTTGGTCTCCGGCGCGAGCGCCACCAACTCAGGGATGCTGATGCTGCCGCTGATGGGCGGGCTGCTGGTTGCCTCGATCGGCAGCGGGCAGATCATCACCGCGACCGGCCGGTACAAGGTGTTCCCGATCCTGGGCACCGCAGTGGCCACGATTGGCATGTTCCTGCTGTCCACCATGAGCGCGACGACCCCACAATGGCTGTCCAGCGTGTGGATGGTCGTGCTGGGCGTCGGCATCGGCCTGGTGATGCAGGTGATGGTGCTGATCACGCAGAACTCGGTCGCACAGGCCGACCTGGGCGTCGCCACCTCGACGGTCAGCTTCTTCCGCTCGGTCGGCGGCGCGGTCGGAGTGGCGGTGTTCGGGGCACTGTTCACCAGCAACCTGACCAGGAACCTGATCCACAACCTGCCTGCCGACATCGTCGCGAAGCTCGGCCCGTCCGGTGGCAGCCTGCAGACGGTGGCCACCCTACCGCCGGGCCTACAACTTGCCTATAAGACCTCCTACGCGGAAGCCCTGACGACTGTCTTTGCCTACGCGGTCCCGATCATGGCAGTGGGCTTCGTGATCGCGTGGCTGATCAAGGAGGTGCCGCTGCGCCGCACCACCGGCCATCACCAGGGCAGCGATGTGGGGCGCGAATTGTCTGCCGCGTCGGCGCCCGGTACTGCGGAGCCCTCGGCCGACCGGGCGGATGCCGACGATCGGGCGGATGCTGGCGATCGGGCGGATGCCGGCGCCGAGTAGGCATGTCTGCCGTCGTTGGTGTGCACCGGCGGACCTGCGGTCAGCCGAGCAGCTTGTCCAGCGCCGTTTGCAGGTCCGGGGCATTGGCCACCGGGGTATAGGTTCCACCGCCGGCGACCGCGATGGCGGTGAACGAGCCGGTCGGGACGCTGCTGCCGATGCCGATGACGTCCAACTGCACCTTCCCAGCGGCTGCGGTCAGCGCGCTGATCACGGCAGACCGCGGGAGGTTCGGGGTGTTGTCCGCGGTGCCGGCGATGACGATGATCCTGTTCGGGCGGCCGGGTACTGGGGCTGTGGCGACCTTGTCAACGGCGGCGATGATCCCCGCGTAGGCGTAGGGGGTCCCGGCAGGGTGGAGACCCTGGATCGCGGCGGCCAGGTTCTGACGTCGGGGCGTGGTGCCGATCTTCTCCGATAGCGGACCGGTGGGCACCAGCTCGAGGTACCCGGTCGGCCCGAGGTCGGAACCGTAGGCCCACAGCCCGATCGTGTCGGTCTTTCCGGAGATGACCGCAGCGGTGAGCGACTGCTGCACCCAGGCGTTGATGGTCCGCTCGGCGACCACCGTGCCCATTGCCGAGGAGGTGTCGACGACGAAGGTCAGCACCGGGCCGGTCGAGCCGGGGTCAGCCGGCGCCGCTGTGGGTGCGACTGTGGGTGCGACTGTGGGTGCGACAGTGGGTGCCACAGTGGGCGCGACGGTGGGCGTCACGGTTGACGGGGCGGTGGCCTCAACGGTGGGAGTAACGGGGGACACGGCGGTGACCACCTCCGACCCGGTCGGCGCCACGGTAGTCGTCACAATGACGCCGGATGTGCGTGTCGGCGTCGTAGGGACCGGCCTGCCAGTCGACCCGAGAGCGGAATCGATCGCGGCATCCACCGCCGGCCCGCCAGTGGGCAACACGTTCACCGGACGAGCGGGGTCGATGCCGACCGCCGGGTCGGGGGAGGCGGCGCCGGTCCGCAATCCGGCATGGATCAGGGCTTGCTGGCCGGGCGGGCCGCGCAGGTAGGACAAGAACACGCCGGCCGCCGCGGACAGGGTCCGGTCGATCGAGGGTCCACCTAGCCCGGCGGGCAGGATCGAGTCACCGGCGGTGGGGCCGGCCGGGTACACGGCGGTGAGGTCGGGACCGGCGCCGGCGTTGAACGCCACCAGATCCGACTCGACCACCGGAACCGCCGTGGCCGACCCCGTCCCGTCGGCCAGCGCGGTCAGCGCCGCAGTGGTGGAGGCAGGTGACGTTCCGGCGCGTGCCTTCAACTCGGTGATCACCGCCGCGGCGGCAGACACTCCGGCCGGGTCGAGCGCTGCGGTCCGATCCGTGGCCGCGGCGGTCACCGACTGCACTGCGTAACCCGTCGCACGGCTGGCCACCGGGTCCGGCAGGGCCAGGCTCGGCACCGACACGTCTGGCGTGCCCGAATCGGTCGGCACGGCCAGGTCCGACCACGCCAGCGAGGCGAACGACGCCGCATCATTCGGTCGGACCGCCAACACGACCGGTGAAAACGCCATCGGGGCGCTGTCGTGACCAGCCGCCACATCGGGTCGGGTGGCGTCCAGCGCCGCCAGGTATGCCGCGTCATCGGGCACCCAGAGCGCTGGCTGGGCGCCGTCGCCAGTGGGCCATGTTCCGGTCAGCCCGGCCAGCGCCTGCGCGTCGGCGACAGTCGTCACCACTGTGCTGATGCACGTCGAGCGGACAACCGGCTTGGTGGCATCGAAGGATTTGGCGACCGCGGCCATGGCGGGGGCTGCCCCTGGGCCGGCAGCGATTGACAGCACCTCGGAGGACCCGCAGGCCTGCTGCGCCGCGTTGTCGGCAGAACCGACGATGATGCGGTACGCGACAACGATGCCGGCCAGAACCACCACGACCACCACACCGATGACGATCCAACGGGCAATACCCCTACGGCGCCCCGCGGTCTCATGGCGCCCCATCGAACCTCCTGATCACCGGCAAGACCTCTACTGTAGCCAGCGAACGTCGCCGGGCCGCGCCCATTCGTGCTCACCCGACCATTTCCGCTACCGTCTGCGGGCAGGTAGCGGCCGATGCTGCTGACCTGACACGATGGACCACGTCAGGTGCTTGACAGAAGCGCCTCACCGAGGATCGCGTCACCACAGGAACAGCATGAGCTGAGAAGCTATGGGAGAGGACCCCACTGATGGCAAACCCCTTTGTCAAGGCCTGGAAGTACCTGATGGCGCTGTTCTCATCCAAGGTCGACGAGTACGCCGACCCGAAGGTGCAGATCCAGCAGGCGATCGAGGACGCACAGCGCCAGCATGCAGCGCTGTCCCAGCAGGCTGCCGCCGTCATCGGCAATCAGCGCCAGTTGGAGATGAAGCTGAACCGCCAGATGGGCGACGTCGAGCGGCTGCAGGCCTCCGCCAAGCAGGCGCTGGTGCTGGCCGACGAGGCCACCAGTAAGGGCGACGCCGCCAAGGCCGCCGAATACCAGGACACCGCCCAGGTCTTCGCCACCCAACTGGTCTCTGCCGAACAGCAGATGGAGGACCTGAAGGGCATGCACGATCAGGCCTTGCAAGCCGCCGAGCAGGCCAAGCACGCAGTCGATCAGAACGCGATGGCGCTGCAGACCAAGCTGGCCGAGCGGACGAAGCTGCTGTCCCAGCTGGATCAGGCCAAGATGCAGGAGCAGATCTCGGCGTCGCTGAACTCTATGAGTCAGCTCAGCGCGCCGGGCACCACGCCGTCCCTGAACGAAGTGCGGGACAAGATCGAGAAGCGGTACGCCAATGCGCTCGGCGCTGCGGAGCTGAGCAAGAGCTCGGTTCAGGGCCGGATGCTCGAGGTGGAGAAGTCGACCCTGGACATGGCCGGTTCGGCGCGGCTGGATCAGTTGCGCGCCCAGATGCATCCGGAACTTGCCAATCAGTCGGCCAGGGCGATTGACTCGGCGACCGGAACCACCGGAGGCGCTGCCGGCCAGCCGGCCGCCCAGCCTGCCGCTGAGCAGACCACCCAGCAGGGCTGATGCGCAGAGCCGCCGTGCGGGCGGTGATGGCCCGCGCGGTGGCCGGCCGCGGGATGGACCTGGTCGGACAGGCCTCCGCGACCGCCGCCGAAATCATCCGCAGCCGCCGTGACCCTGCGATGGTGGCGCAGCGGCGCCGACAGGCTGCGCGCCGTCGGGTGACAGCCTGGTCTGTCGGTGCGTTGATGCCGGCCGCGTTCGTCGCCTACGCAATAGCTCAGATGGCGAGTGGGGGCGTCGGACCGTCCGACGTTGCCATGCTGGTGGTCTTCGCCGGCCTGTTGGTGTGGTGCCTGGTCGGCGCCGCGCGGGCAGCGGTGGACCTGCGGCGACGCATCGTGATTGCCCGCTCGCTGCCCGCCCCGCAACCGCGCCGGCCGGCCGTCACCGCCGCGGTTCGCCCGGAGATCGGCCGACTGGACGGCTACTCCGACGGGCTCCGCCAGTTGGTATCGATGATCGGCATCTCCGGCGATGGCTCCGTTCGTCGCCTGCGCGACGACATAATTGCCACCGCGGACGCAGCGGAGAACCGGATCCGCGACCAGGCCGCCGAGCTGACCGCGCTGGCCCGGTCCCGCGCAGGCGCTCCTGCGCAGGCCATCTCGGGTATGGACGACACGGCGGCGAGCCTGGTTCGGGCGGTCCGAGATGGCGTGCAGCAGTACGGCGCGCTGGTCACCGCGGCCGGCGAGACCGCGGCCGCGTCCCGAAATCTTGCCCGCGCCATCCCTGGACGGGACGAGGAGATGGACGAGACGATCGACCAACTGCGGGCGTTGGCCGCAGGCATGCGGGAGCTCACCGGCGAGGGACCGGCCCGGCGCTGAACGAGCCGATCGCTGCCTTCCGGAGCCCGGAGCGTGGCAGACTGCCATCCAAGCGCCGCGATGTCTGGTACGCGTTATCAGCGCCCGAGGTGGAAGGAGCACGCGCCGGTGGATGTGCTGGGCATCGACTTCGGCACGTCCAACACGGTGGCTGTGCTGGCCGGTGGCGGCCGTCCGCCGCGGTCGCTGTCCATCGATGGCTCCGCCTGGATGCCGTCGGCGATCTACGTCGACGATGATGACACGCTGGCCGTCGGCCGTGATGCGGAACGCAAGGCCCGGCTGGCACCGGAGCGCTTCGAGGCCAACCCGAAACGGCGGATCGACGACGGCGAGATTCTGCTGGGCGTCCGTGTGGTGCCCGTGGTCGACGCCATCGCCGCGGTGCTGCGCAGGGTCGGTGAGGAAGCCCGCCGGCAACTGAACGGCCGCAACCCGGACCAGGTGCATCTGACCCATCCCGCGCAGTGGGGCAGCTCACGACAGAATATTCTGCTGGCCGCCGCCCGCGCGGCTGGACTCGGCGGCGCCATCTCACTGCTGCCCGAACCGGTCGCGGCGGCGGCGCACTTCGCCTCGCTGCCCGGCAACCGGTTGCCGCCCGGTGCGGCGCTGGCGGTGTACGACCTTGGCGGCGGGACGTTCGACTGCGCGGTGGTCGGCGCCACCCCGACCGGCTACACCGTGCTGGCCGAGGCCGGCCTCGCCGATGTCGGCGGGGTGGACTTCGACCAGACGGTTCTTGACCACCTGGGCCGCACTACCGCCGCCAGCGATGCAGGCCGGTGGCAGTCGCTGACCCGCCCACGCAGCGCGGGGGATCGGCGCGCCGCCCGGGCGCTACGGGAGGACGTCAGGGCCGCCAAGGAGACACTGTCCCGTTACTCACAGACCGACCTGCCGATGCCGGAGCCCTACGAGGACACCTTGCTGACCCGGCGGGAGTTCGAGGGGCTGATCCGGCCGGCCATCGCGCGCACCATCGAACTCGTCAGCGCCACCGTGTCCAGGGCTGGCCTGAGCCCGGAGAAGTTGGCCGGTATCTACCTGGTGGGCGGGTCGAGCCGGATCCCGTTGGTCGCCACGATGATCACCGAGAAGCTGAGGGTAGTGCCGACCACGCTGGACCAGCCGGAGGCCTCAGTGGCGATGGGCGCTGCGTTGTCGCCGGGGAATATGCGACCAATGGGCCGCACCGAGGTGCTCGGCCCGCCCTCCGGTGGGAACCGGCCGCTGTCCGGCCGGGTCGGGGCGACGGGGGCGCCCTCCAGCGGCGGACCCACCTCGGGCCCCAGCGGGACCCGGGTGCCCGGCGCGAACTCCGGAGCGGCAGTTTCCGGGCCGATTCCCGTCCCGATCCCGGGACTGGCGGGCGTCGGGCCGGGCCGGGCCGGTGGACCGGTGCCCGCCGTACCGGCACTCGCGCCCGCTGCCCGAATGTCGACCGGCACGCTGCGACCCGCACCCCAAGGTCCTCCGATGGGCCGCGGACCAGCGGGAGGCGGTGGCGCTCCGGCGACCCGACCCAGTCCCACCGGTCCCGGTATGACTGGCCCGCCCGGTCACCAGTCGCCGCCGCGCAGGAGTCGGCTGCTCATCCTGGGCGCAGTCGGCGCGGTGGTGCTGATCGCCGTCGTCACGGTGGTGATCATCCTGACCACCGGCGGATCGAAGGTGGCCGAGGGCGGCGGCACCGGGACGTCGTCGGCGGCAGGGACAGTGCCTGCCGTGCCGCGGATCCCGGCGACCTGCGAGACCGAGCCCATCGATGCCAGCGACGGGATGACGCCGTGTCTGCTGGCCCTCGCGGGGTCGGTGCCGAGCAGGGCCCAGTTGTGCCAGCAGTACGACAAGTCGGACGCTGATTTGAACCAGGCCCTGAGCAACGTCCATCCGGTCGCCGTGTCGTTGTGTGCGCTCGGGGTCGGCGGTGGCAAGTCGGCAGCGGTGATCTACGTGCAAGTAACCTCCGATGACGACCGGGACACGCTCTTCGCAGCCTTCGCTTCGACGGCCGAAGGGCTAACCCGGAGTTGGACCCAGGGTGGTGCCGCCGGCCAGTCTGCTGCCGGTACTGACAGCGGCGAGCCCGAACTGGCATGGTCCTACGCGCAGGTTCCGGTGGTCGCCTTCCTGGTCGGCGCGAGCACTACCGCCCAGCCGTCCGGGCTCACTGCTGACGACCTGGCCGCTTACTGGAAGTCGACGCTGCTGCCGCCTGACTGATCCGATCGGCGGGGTGGCCGGCTGGTGCGGCGCCCGGCCGGTGGGTGACCAGCGACGAGCCTGGATCTCGTCCTGCCGGGGTGCCCGTGGTTCACCGGCGTCGGCGCCACTGCAGGATCAGAACGACCAGAACCGCCACCAGCCCGGCGAGCACGACCAGTCGTCCGGTGACGCTGGACAGCCCGGTCGGGTCCGCGGCTGCAACGAGGGCTAGCGTCATCCGACTAGTGTGCCCGGAGGGCCCCGGGGCGGCCAGCACGCGGCCGGCTGGGAATCCGCCAACCAGCGGAGGGTCCCTACCGCGCCGGTATCATGGCCCGGTGCGTATGACGGAGTTCCGCGGGTTGATGACTGCGCACTTCGGACCGCTGCGGGCGCCGTCGGTCGCCATGGACCACGTGTTCGCTGCGCTCGGCGGTCGGACGGTGGACCAGGCGCTGGCCGCCGGACAGGATCCCAAGCAGGTTTGGTCCGTGGTGTGTGACGCCTTCGAGGTCCCGGATTCGCTGCGATACGGGCTACCTGAACGGCCGGGCTGACCGGGTTGGACGAACTGCCCAGGCCGGCTGGGCTGACCGGACCGGCGCTCGGTACCGGCTGCCTCCAGTCCGGGTGACCGGCTGACGTGGTTTGCAGCCGGGCCAGGTACCCGAACGTCACGCGATCGGTCCGCGACACGCCGCGATGAATGATCATATCGAACAGTTGTACGTCTACAGTTGTCCACAGTCGTACCCGTCATCCACAAGTCGGCGGTGCGCACGGGCCACTGTCGGTACCTCGCCCTACTCTCGGCAGCGGTAGGACACAGCAGGCAAATACAGCAGACCATCCCGGTGGGCGCCAGGCCCCCGGACCGCACGAAAGGCACGGGGTGGGACATGGTGGCACCGGATCGCGAGAAGGCACTTGGCATTGCGCTCGCGCAGATTGAGAAGCAGTTCGGCAAGGGGTCGGTTATGCGGCTCGGCGATGAGAGCAGGGCGCCGATCGAGGTGATCCCCACCGGTTCCATCGCGCTGGACGTTGCACTGGGTATCGGTGGGTTGCCTCGGGGTCGGGTGGTCGAGATCTACGGCCCGGAGTCCTCCGGCAAGACGACAGTTGCCTTGCACGCGGTTGCCAGCGTCCAGGCGACCGGCGGTATCGCGGCCTTCATCGACGCCGAGCATGCATTGGATCCAGAATATGCCAAGGGGCTGGGCGTTGACACCGACGCGCTGCTGGTCTCCCAGCCGGACACCGGTGAGCAGGCTCTGGAGATCGCGGACATGCTGATCCGTTCCGGTGCCATCGACCTGGTGGTGATCGACTCGGTCGCGGCGCTGGTGCCGCGGGCCGAGATCGAGGGCGAGATGGGTGACAGCCACGTCGGTCTGCAGGCCAGGCTGATGTCCCAGGCACTGCGCAAGATCACCGGGGCACTTTCGAATACCAACACCACCATCATCTTTATCAACCAGTTGCGGGAAAAGATCGGCGTGATGTTCGGCAGTCCCGAAACGACCACCGGCGGCAAGGCGCTGAAGTTCTACGCCTCCGTTCGGCTGGACATCCGCCGCATCGAGGCGCTCAAGGATGGCGCCGACGTGATCGGCAACCGGACCAGAGTCAAGGTGGTCAAGAACAAGGTGGCGCCACCGTTCAAGCAGGCCGAGTTCGACATCATCTACGGCCAGGGCATCTCGCGGGAGGGCTCGCTGATCGACGTGGGCGTGGAGCAGGGCATCATCCGCAAGGCCGGTGCCTGGTACACCTACGACGGCGAGCAGCTGGGCCAGGGCAAGGAGAACGTGCGAACGTTCCTGCGGGAGAACCCGGACGTCTCCGATGAGCTGGAGAAGCGGATCAAGGAGAAGCTGGGCGTCGGACCCCGCATCGACATCGACGAGCCGGCGCCGGCTCCGGTCGACTTCTGACCGGGGTGCCTGCCAGGGACCGGCCCGCCGCCGACCGCGAGATGGCGGCGAGTCGGTTGTCTGCGGCGGGTCCGCGGGAGGTCGGCTCGGGTCGGAGTCAGATTGCGGGGAGTCGGATTGTGGGGAGGCGGGCTACGGGAAGCCGGGATCAGGATGAGCGCACGGCGCGCATTGCCGAACTGAACGCTGCGATCGCCGCCATGGGCACCCCGCAGCGGCCCAGCGGCGCCCCGGGCGTGAGGCGGACTGGACCTGTGCGCCCCGATTCGGGTCCTGACGCCGAGCGGGACCCGCCCGGCGATCCGCTGGCGGTCGCGAGGTCGATCTGCCTGCGACTGTTGACTGGCGCGGCGCGGTCGCGGTCGGACCTGGCGGAGGCATTGCGCAGGCGGGGAATCCCCGACGACGCGGCCGCGACCGTACTGGACCGGCTCACTGAGGTCGGCCTGGTGGACGATGTTTCGTACGCGGCGGCGTTCGTGGCCAGCAAGCACCGCGGCCGTGGTCTTGGCCGGATCGCACTCAGGGCAGAGCTGAGGCGCAAAGGCATCGCGGCGGACCTCGCCGACCAGGCGATGTCCCCGATCGACACAGCGGCTGAGCGGGGCAGGGCGGCCGCTTTGGTGATGCGTCGCCTGGATTCCGCGATGTTCGCCGGGCTACCGGCGGCACGTCGGCGATTGCTCGGTCTGTTGGCCAGGCGGGGGTACCCGGCTTCGGTGGCGACTTCAGTGGTCGACGAGGCACTGCGCGGGTACTGCGAGCCCGCGCCGGATGATGGGCTTGGCGATTCACCGGACGAGTGCTGGACCGGCGATCAGCGCTGATCGATGGTTCCCAACTCCGCTGACCTGCAGGTATCCGCCTAGACGGCGGGTCGGCTTGACCACCGGATGGCACGTCTTTACTCTCAAGGTCACAGGAGACTCACGAATCGCGTATGGCAACCTGCGCGCGAACGATAGCGGTGGCAAAGCCGCACCGGGCCCGACCAGATCGGGTGTGTTAGCTGATCGCGCCGGCAAGCATGCCGGAGCGTAGATGCACATACCCCTGCGCGGCTTGATCGCGATCCTCCTAGCGGCTCAGCCCGCCGGCGGCCGCCGACCTTGAGGGAGGCGCGATGGACATTCTGCAGATCGTCCTGGTCATCGCGCTTCTGGCGGTGCTGCTCGTGCTGGTCTGGGTGCTGCTGCGCCGGCGCGATTCGGCCGGGCCGGACGAAGCCTCGCTGCGCCGATTGTTGGGCGAGGCATTGCAGTCGGCCAGCACGCTGACCGGTGCGGTGAGGTCCGGCGATGATTCCGGCCATCCTGCCGTTCAGGTCGATCCAGCTGCCACCGCCGCGATCTTGGAGGCCGCCAACCGCGACGCCAACGCCGCGCGGAAGCGTGCCCGCGACGAGGCCGACCGGATGCACGCCGAGGCACTGGCCGATGCAGACCGGATAGCGCGGGCGGCACGGACCGAGGTGGCTTCGTTGCGCGAGGGCATCGGAGCCGAGCGCGCGCGCCTCGCGGAGGACGCCACCAGGGCGCTCGCCGCCGACCGCACAGAGCTGACCGGTGCCCAGGAGCAACTGCGAGTCCGAGCCGAAGCACTCGCGGACGACCGCAAGGCGCTGGCTGCGGACCGGGACCGCCTCCGCGTCGACCAGTCCGACCTCGGCCAGACCCGATCCGAATTGACCGCTCAGAATGCCGCCTTGCGATCCGGCGTCGCGGACCTCAACGCCAAGGATGCGCAATTGGTGCAGCGCCAGGCGGAGCTCGCGGAGCGCGAAGCTTCAGTTCAATCGGAACTGGAACGGGTCAGCGGCTTGTCGGCCGAGAAGGCACGCGCCGAGCTGCTGGCCCGCCAGGAGGAGGTAGTCCACCGCGACGTTGCCTTCATGATCCGGCGGGTCGAGGCCGAGGCGGAGGCCACCGCCAAGCAGCGCGCGAGGGCCATCGTCGCCGACGCCATCCAGCGGGTGGCCAGCGATCAGACCTCGCAGTCCGTGGTGTCCGTCATGCAACTTCCCACCGACGACATCAAAGGCCGCATCATTGGCCGCGAGGGACGGAACATCCGCGCCTTCGAGACTGTGACCGGGGTGAACGTCATCATCGACGACACCCCGGAGGCGGTGTTGTTGTCCTGCTTCGACCCGGTGCGCCGGGAGGTGGGCCGGCTGACCCTGCAAGCGCTGATCGACGACGGCAGGATTCACCCGCACCGCATCGAGGAGGCCTACGAGCGGGCGAAGGACGAGGTTGCCGCGCTATGCCGACGCGCGGCCGAGGACGCCATGCTCGAGGTCGGGATTTCCGACCTGCACCCCGAGCTGGTGTTGCTGCTCGGCCGACTCAAGTACCGCACCTCCTACGGGCAGAACGTGCTGGGACACCTGGTGGAGACCTCACACATCGCCAGGGCGATGGCCGCCGAGCTCGGCGTGGACCCGGTCCCGGTGGCCCGCGGTGCGTTCCTGCACGACATCGGCAAGGCGCTGACCCACGAGGTGCAAGGCTCGCACGCGATCATCGGCGCCGATCTGGCTCGCCGGTACGGCGAGTCCGAGGACGTTGCCCACTCCATCGAGGCGCACCACGATGAGGTTCCGCCGGGCACCGTGGAGGCGGTGCTGACGCAGGCCGCCGACGCCTGCTCGGGCGGCCGGCCCGGTGCTCGCCGGGAGTCGCTGGAGTCCTACGTGCAGCGGCTGGAGCGGATCGAGGCAATCGCCGCGTCCAAGAAGGGCGTCGAGAAGGTCTTCGCGATGCAGGCCGGACGCGAGTTGCGGGTAATGGTCAAGCCGGAGCTGGTGGACGACCTGGAGGCGCACATGCTGGCCCGCGAGGTGGCCAAGCAAATCGAGGAGGAGCTCACCTACCCGGGCCAGGTCCGGGTGACGGTGATCCGTGAGTCCCGCGCCACCGAGGTCGCCCGCTAGCCTCGCTAGCCCCAGCTGGTAACAACTTCGCAGGGGCGTGTGAAGTTGTGCCCTTCCGCGCCATGCTGCACATTTCGACCCAGTTGGCGAGCGGGAGAGAACTTGATGGGCGCCGGAGCGGTCGGGTCGGGTCCAGGCCGATCGATTGGCGGAAGTCCGTTAGCCCCTCGACGGTGACTGGGTGCTCGCCGCGGATCAGATCGTCCGGCACCAGCCGCAGCTTCTGAAGTACGGCGAGTTCGCCTTCGCGCCGCTTCATGCGTACCAGCCCGTTGGGGCGGTAGCCGACCTTGGCGCTGACGCGTAGCGATGACGGGTTGTCGGTAAAGGCGCCTGAGCCGATCTCCGCGGCACCCAGGTGGTCGAAGGCGAACGTGCAGACGACCCGGCGTATCGCGGTACCGATGCCGCGGTGCTGAAACTCCCGGCCGAGCCAGGAGCCGGTCTCAGCGGTCTTGGTTACCAGGAAATTCTCTGTCTCCAGCGCTTGGCTGCCGACCAGGACGCCATCGACCCATACTCCCAGCGGCAGCACCCATTCCCCTGGGGAGAAGCTTGTCCGGACCCTCCAGTGGTACTGCGCCGTGAGCAGCGGCAGGCGTTCCGGTGCCCGTGGCCACCGGATCAGCTGGAACCACGATCGAGCCGCGCCGAACGGTCACCCGATTCGATCCCCGGGACGTCCGCATCCGACAGGTCCAGACCCGGCGCCGCGGCCTCCTGCACACCGATGGCGAGCAGGCCGGTATCGCCGGGCACGTCGGCCGCCGCGCCAGCCACGGGGGAGACCGGGTCGCCGCCGCGCGCCCGGCGGGTCCCGGAGCGGCCACCGCGGCTGGACACCCACCGCTGCGCGACGCCGGCGAGTTGGCTGAGCAGGAAGTTGAGGACGATGTAAATGGCCGCGATGACGACGTAGGTGGCAACCACGTTGCCGAAATTGCCGGTGATGGTGCGGGCACTGCGCAGCAATTCTGGTGCCGCAATGGTCAGCTGGCCGCCGAGCGCGGTGTCCTTGACGATGATTATCAGCTGGCTGACGATGGCCGGCAGCATGGCCGTCGCGGCCTGCGGCAGCAGGATCATCCGCATCATCTGCGACTTGCGCAGCCCGATGGCCAGCGATGCCTCGGTCTGACCCTGGGGCAGCGACAGGATCCCGGAGCGGAATATTTCGGCCAGCACCGCGGAGTTGTATAGCACCAGGCCAGTCACCACTGCCAGCAGCGGGCGAGCTGTTGAACTGCCCACCTCCAGCAGCACGAACAGAGCCTTCGCGAAGACCATCAGCAGCAGCACCGGGATGGCACGGAAGAACTCCACGATCACCGTGGCCGGCCCGCGCACCCAGACATGGGCGGAGAGTCTGCCGAGTGCGAGCAAGATCCCGACCGGCAACGCGATGATGAGACTGAGCCCAGCCGCCTGAAGCGTCTGACCCAGCGCCGGCAGCAGGTAGGTGGTCCACACGTCCCCGCGAAGGAAGGGCGACCACTTCGATCCGGCCAGCTCGCCCTTGGCGCCCAGCTCGGCCAGGATCCACCACAGCGCAGCGATCATCGCGGCGCCGAACAGCACCGAGATGATCATGTTGCGCACCTTGGCCCGCGGCCCCGGCGCGTCATACAGAACGGAGACCGCGCTCATCGTTTCACCGACATCCGCTTGGCGACGTTGCCGAGGATCAAACCGACAGGCAGCGTCAGCACCACGAAACCGAGGGCAAAGACGGCGAACACGCTCATCAAGGCGTTGCCCTCGTTCTCCACCATCTCGCTCATCAGCAGCGCGGCCTCACCGACACCGATGGAAGCAGCCACCGTGGTGTTCTTCGTCAGCGCGATCAGCACCGAGGCCAGCGGAGCGATCACCGCCCGGAACGCCTGCGGCAGCACGATGATCCGCATGTTCTGCAGGAACGTCAGGCCTATCGCGCGGGCCGCCTCGGCTTGACCGGGCGGCACCGTGTTGATGCCCGAACGGATCGACTCGCAGACGAACGTGGAGGTGTAGAGGACGAAGCCGAGGATCGCCAACCGGAAGGCGTCGTCCACCAGGTAGGTGTGCGAGGCCCGGGACGCCAGATGGAAGTTCAGCGTGTCCGCCAACACCACAGACGTCCCCACGATCAGCACCGTCAACGGGGTATTGCGGAAGATGTTGATGTAGCCAGTCGCGAAGGCGCGCATCAGCGGCACCGGGCCGACTCGCATCGCGGCGAGAGCAGTGCCCCAGACCAGCGATCCGACCGCCGAGTAGACGGTGAGCTGGATCGTCACCCAGAACGCCGCCCAGATGTGGTAGCGCGGGTCGGACAGGAAGTCGAAGTTCATCGGCACCGCCTGAATTGAGCCGGACAGATCAGCCTGGCAAGGGATCCGGGCGGGCGGCGAGGACCAGGTCCACCGCCGCCCGCCCGGATGAAGCAGTCACAACAAGAGCAGTGACACGCACAGCAGTGACGAACAACGCCACTTACTTCTCAGTGATCGCTGGCGGGTCGGGAATCTTGTAGCCGGACGGGCCGACGTTGTCGTCCAGCGCCTTCTTCCAGGAGCCGTCCGACTCCATCTTCTCGATCGCCGTGTTGACCGCGGCCTGCGCCTTGGTGTCGCCCTTCCACAGGCCGACGCCGTAGTTCTCGTCGGAGAACGGCTGGCCGACCAGCTTGAACTCACCCGGGTACTGCGCGGCGTAACCGGCCAGGATCACGTCATCGGTGGTCACCGCGTCGATGGCACCGGACTTGAGTGCCTGCACGCAGTCCGAGTACCCGCCGTACTCCTTGAGCTGCACATCCGGGTACTTGTCCTTGACCTTCTGGGCGGAGGTGGAGCCGGTCACCGAGCACAGCAGCTTGTTGGCCAGCTTGTCCGGGCTGGTGATGTCGGAGTCCTTCTTGACCAGCAGATCCTGGTGGGCGACGAAGTACGGGCCGGCGAAGGAGACGGCTGCCTTGCGCTTGTCGGTGATGGAGTAGGTGGCCACGATCATGTCGACCTCGTGGTTGCCGAGCGAGGTCTCCCGCTGCGCCGACGGGGTCTCCTTGAAGGTGATGCCGGACTCCTCGACGCCCAGCTGCTTGGCGATGTAGCGGGCCACGTCGATGTCGAAGCCGGCGAAGGTGCCGTCGGGCTTCTTCAGGCCGAGGCCCGGCTGGTCGAACTTGACGCCGATGGTCAACTTGCCGGACGACTTCGCCTTGTCGACGATCGAGTCCCCCGATGCGGCCTCGCCGCTGGAAGCCGGCGCCGCGGCGGAGGTACCGGCCGAGGTGCCCGCAGCCGGTGTGCTGTCTGTCTTGGTGGCGCTGCTCGAGCCGCACGAGGTCAGGACCAGGCTCAGCGCTGCGGTTGCCGCCAGCACCGTCCCGATCTTCGTAAACTTCATGGTGATGTCCTCCAGTGTTTTCGGTGTGGGACTGTCCCGCACCGGTTGGGTCGGTGCGGCGATCCGCACCGTGGTCAATGAGTCAAGATCTTGGACAGGAAGTCCTTGGCGCGGTTGGACTTCGGGTTGCTGAAGAATTCTTCTGGTGTTGCGTCCTCGACGATCTCGCCGTCTGCCATGAAGACGACCCGGTCGGCGGCCTTGCGCGCGAACCCCATCTCATGAGTGACGCAGACCATCGTCATACCTTCCTTTGCCAACGAGGTCATCACGTCGAGCACCTCGTTGACCATCTCCGGGTCCAGCGCGCTGGTCGGCTCGTCGAACAGCATTACCTTCGGGTGCATCGCCAGAGCCCGGGCAATGGCCACCCGCTGCTGCTGGCCACCGGACAGTTGCGCGGGCAGCTTGTCCGACTGCTCGGCGATACCGACGCGCTTCAACAGCGTTTGGGCCAGCTCCCGAGCCTGCGACTTGGGCATCTTGCGGACCTTGACCGGGCCCAACATGACGTTGTCCAGGATCGTCTTGTGCGCGAACAGGTTGAAGGATTGAAATACCATGCCGACATCCGCTCGTAGCGCCGCCAGCGGGCGGCCCTCGGCGGGCAGCGGCACGCCGTCGATCATGATCTGTCCCGAATCGATGGGCTCTAGGCGGTTGATCGCCCGGCACAGCGTGGACTTCCCCGAGCCGGATGGCCCGAGCACAACCATCACCTGACCGGCCGGAACTTCGAGGCTGATGTTCTTCAGTACGTGCAGCTCCCCGAAGTGCTTCTGGACGTCGCGCAGCACGATCATCGGCACCGTCCTGGCGCCCTGCGGTGCTGCCGGTTGGCTCACCGTGTTCTCCCTGTCGGCTCTCGCTCGGTACGCAGCGACCCGGTTCCTGGCCGGATCCGGGTCCGCTCGAGAGTGCCACACAGCTCGTCGATTGCGGAAATTTGAGGGCCGGACGTGACCGAACCTTTACAGTATGGCGGACATGCCGGATATACCGGACACCAAGCGTCGTCGGTAGACGCCGTTCGCGACAGTGCTGGCGCAAGGGATGTCCTGGTTGGACGGTTCCGCGTCACGTGTCCTCGTCGGATCGTCGCCTTTGGGGTGTGGCAGGCCGGGATTTAGGCGCCCTGATTAGCCGCGGTGGCCCTGCAGCCAACCGCTCCGTGAGCGGTGAGCCATTCGCGCGACCGCGTACCCTGGCGTGCGTGAGCGCCGCAGTGAACACGATGACCGCAGCACCCGGAGCGGGGGGGCGCACCTACCAGGTACGCACCTACGGCTGCCAGATGAACGTGCACGACTCCGAGCGGCTGGCCGGACTGCTGGAGGCCGCCGGGTACCGTCCCGCGACGGACCACGCTCCCGCCGACGTGGTCGTCTTCAACACCTGCGCGGTCCGGGAGAACGCGGACAACCGGCTGTACGGCAACCTCGGGCACTTGGCCTCGGTCAAGGCCACGCACCCTGGTATGCAGATCGCGGTCGGCGGCTGCCTGGCGCAGAAGGACCGCGGCGAGATCCTGCGACGCGCGCCCTGGGTCGACGTGGTCTTCGGCACCCACAACATCGGTTCGCTGCCGACGCTGCTGGAGCGGGCGCGGCACAACGACGAGGCGCAACTGGAAATCCTCGACGCGCTGGAGGTTTTCCCGTCCTCGTTGCCGGCCAAGCGGGACTCCGCCTACGCGGCGTGGGTGTCGATCTCGGTGGGCTGCAACAACACCTGCACGTTCTGCATCGTGCCGTCACTGCGCGGCAAGGAAGCCGACCGTCGGCCCGGCGACGTTCTGGCCGAGGTCCAGATGCTGGCCGACGACGGGGTTCTCGAGGTGACGCTGCTCGGGCAGAACGTGAACTCCTACGGCGTGCAGTTCGGCGACCGCACGGCGTTCGCGTCGCTGCTACGCGCCTGTGGGGCAATCGAGGGCCTGGAGCGCATCAGGTTCACCTCACCGCATCCGCGCGACTTCACCTCCGACGTGATCGCCGCGATGGCCGAAACCCCTGCGGTTTGCCACCAGTTGCACATGCCGCTGCAATCGGGCTCCGATCGGGTACTTAAGGCCATGCGGCGCTCCTACCGGTCGGCCCGATACCTGACGATCTTGGACGAAGTCCGCGAGGCGATGCCCGATGCGGCGATAACCACCGACATCATCGTGGGCTTTCCGGGCGAGACCGAGGAGGACTTCGCGGCCACCCTGGAGGTGGTGCGGCGCTCGCGATTCGCCGCCGCTTTCACCTTCCAGTACTCGCCGCGACCGGGGACGCCGGCGGCGACGATGGACGATCAGGTGCCGCCGCAGGTGGTGGCCGAGCGGTACGCCCGGCTGGTCGAGGTGGTGGATGCTGATGCGCTGGCGGGCAACCGGGCGCTGATCGGCCGTCCGATGCAGGTGCTAGTTGCCGCGGGGGAGGGGCGCAAGGACGGCGCCACTCACCGGATGAGCGGGCGCGCCAGGGACGGGCGGCTGGTGCACTTCACGCCGACCGGCCCCGCGGTGGACCGCAGCGTCCGTCCGGGCGATGTGGTGACCACTGTGGTGACCTACGGCGCGCCGCACCACCTGGTGGCAGACGGCAACGTGCTCACGCACCGCAGGACCAGGGCCGGGGACCGGCACGAGTCGGGGCAGCTGCCGCGGACCCCAGGGGTGGGCCTTGGCATGCCGTCCTTCGGTCGCCCGGCCACGGTCGATCCTGCAGCACGTCCGGCGACCCCAGTGGCCCCAGCTTGCTCGGCCGGCGCTTAAACCAGGATGGTCGCCATGCGCGACGTCCGGGTCGGCGTGGCCTCTCCGGCCGGCACTGAGGAAGTCGTTGACTCCTGTCGGATTCGCTCCAGAGCGGGTAGTTCGCAAGCGCCGGCGAAGTTGATAGGTGCCGAGCGTGTCAGGGGAGCAGGACGAGGTCGGCTCGGCGGCGCGAGGAGATCACCAGTCGGGCGTTGACGCCGTCGCTGCCGGTTATGACCCGGTTCCGCGCCGCCTGCTGAGCACGCCCGAACCCCACATGCCGGGCGATCAGTCGGCTCCGGCGCACATCCTCTGGCGTGTCCAGGTACCAGGTTTCGGTGAGCAATCCCGACAATCGGTCCCACGGAGAGCTGTCCAGCAGCAGATAATTCCCTTCGGTGAGGATGACATCCACGTCGACACCGATCCGCACAGCCCCGGCGATCGGCTCCTCGAGGTCACGACGGAATTGCGGCGCGTAGACCAGTTCTCGCGGCGTGGACACCAGGCGCTGCAGCAGCGCCAGGTAACCGCCGACGTCGAAGGTCTCCGGCGCGCCCTTGACGGGCGTCAGCCCGGCGCTGTCCAGGACGGACTGGGCCAGGTGGAACCCATCCATGCCGACCAGCGCGCACCGCGGGCCGAGGCGATCTGCGACGGCAGCGGCGAGCGTCGATTTTCCCGCACCCGGCGCCCCGGCGATCCCGACCACCACCCGCGGTCCGTCACCAGGTCGCCCGGCCAGCAGTCGAGCGACCCGATCGGCCAGTTGTCTGGGATCGGCCGGCAGCGCTGGCTGCCCGCTTGGCATCGGCTACCGTTCGGCGGCGTTCTCGGCGGTCCGCAGCCACTCCTCCCACTGCTCTGCCTGCGCCTGCGCCTGGTCGGCCTTGCGCAGGTCGCCCGCCGTCCTGGCCTTGGCGGCCTGAGCTCGGAAGGACTCCGCCCTGGATCGGAACTGCTCCACCCTGGCCGTCGTCTCCGGGTCGGAGCGCTGCCAGTGGGCGCTCTCGGCGGACCTGACTCGCTCCTCCGCCGACTTGAGCCGGTCCTCGAACTCCCTGATCCGCTCTCGGGGGACCTTGCCGGCGGCCTCCCAGCGCTCCTGGATCGAACGCATGGCGGCCTTCGCCGCGTCCAGACCTGCCGCGGGGTCGATGCGCTCGGCCTCGACCAGCAGACGCTCCTTGATCTTGGCGTTCGCGTCGAATTCCGCGTCGCGCTCGGCGAATACCTCGTTCCGGCGGGCGAAGAACGCCTCCTGGGCGGCCCGGAACCGATCCCACAGGCTGTCCTCGACGTCCCGCGGCGCCCGACCCGCGGATTTCCACTGCGTCATCAGCGTGCGGTACTCGGCGGCCGTGTCAGCCCATTCCCTGGAGGAGGAGAGTTCCTCGGCGCGCTTGATCAACTTCTCCTTGACGTCCTTGGCTTCGCCTCGCTGCTTGTCCAGCTCCGCGAAATGTGAGCCGCGGTTGCGGGTGAAGGTGTCCCTGGCCTTGGCGAACCGCTTCCACAGCGCGTCATCGGTCTTGCGGTCGATGCCGCGGATGGCCCGCCACTCATCCAGGATCGTCTTCAACCGGTCGCCCGCGGGCTTCCACTGGGTCGATTCGGCCAGGGCCTCTGCCTCGCCGCACAGTGCCTCCTTGGTCGCGATGGCCTGAGCGCGCGCTGCTGCCCGCGCGTTCGCCGCCTCGGACATGGCGGCCTCTGCGGCTGTGATGAGCCCGTCCAGGCGCCCGGCCGCGGAATCTACGTCGCCGAGCGCGGCCAGTGAGTCCAACTGTGCACGCAGATCCTTGGCGTGGTTGCGGGTCGCCTTCGGGTCGCCAGAGCCGGTGGTAAGGCGTGTCTCCAGCAGCGCGATCTCGGTGGCGAAGTCATCGAACCTCCGGCCGAAGTGCGCCAGTCCGGCTTCGGCGTCGCCGGCCTGCCAGTTGCCGATCTCCCGCTCGCCGTCCGCGGTTCGCAGGTAGACAACACCCTGCTCGTCGATCCTGCCCCACATGCTCGGATCAACTGGCGCGACGCCCGGCTCAATGACGGCTGCTGGTGCCGTCACGCCGGGTGCTGGGATCGGAAGCGGACCGCCCGGACGGGGCTGGCCCGGGCGACCTGGACCAGTTCCCGGCCGTCCTGGCGGCATCGGTGACGGGACGGGCCGCCGCAACGGCGACGGAACAGGAGTCTGCTCCGATGACGGGTCCGTCGACCGGTCGGTTGGTGGGTCGGGCTCCGGCGAAGCGGCGTCCTCGATCGGTGGGTCGACCGGCTGCGGGTTCGGCTGCGGCAGGTCGGACGGGGCTGACAGGTTCGGCTGCGGCAGGTCGGACGGGGCTGACAGGTTCGGCGCGGAAGTCGTTGGCTCCGAGATTGCGGGCCGGGATTCGGGCAGTGGCGACGGCGGTGACAGTGGCTCGGGCGCCGGGCTGAGGACCGGCGACGGCGGCGACGGCGGGGTGGAGGCGGGCATCGGAATATCCGGTGACGGCTGCTCGTGGGGGGGTGGGGTGGGGTCAGGGGCCGGGTAGGGCTCGGGGAAGTCCGGCGATGGTTGCGGGTCTACCGGGACCGTCATATCGAAGCCCGGAAGCGCGGGCTGCGGATCCTGCACCTCCCACAGCGCCGGATCTGCCGGCCCGAACTGCGCGGGTGTGACGCTTCGAACGGACTCCGCCGAGGCATCCTGCGGATCCACCGTGGAGCCCGCATTTGCTGGCCCGACTTCGAACGGGGTTCCAGCGGCGCCGATCTTGCCGCTGCCCCCTGTGACAGTGGCGGTGCCATCCGTTGACACCGACACCTCGGAGGCGTCATCAGGTGCATGGTCCTCGGTCATCGTCAGGGGCCTTTCCTGCTGCTCGAGGGAGCCGACGGCTCCCGGGTGCCTTCGGCACCCCCATCTCTGCTGCGCCGCCGGCCCTGGGCCGGGCGCTCGCCACCAGTGTGCCCGCCCAGGGCAGAACTGGCGACCGCCGGCTGCTCGCGCGCCGGGTCATCGACCGACGACCTATCGAACAGCCAGCGGGACACGACAGCAGAGGCATCGCGGTCAGATCGCGCGGGTTAGCCTCGGCGGATGATCGTCAGCGTCGTCGTTTGCCCAGCAGCCCCGTTATTGATCCCGGGGCTGGCCGACGCGGCCGGCTGCGGACTGGAGGATCTGCGCGCCGCCTGCCTTGGCGCGATCGACCGACTTCGTTCGATGCAGCAAGTGCTGCTGATCGGTACCGGCCCGACAGCACCAGCAACAGCCGGCTTCGGACCCGGGACCGTGGTCAGCGCCGCCGACCTGGCTCGCAGCGACCTGCCGGTGGTCGCACCGGTGACGCTGCCCGGCGGCGCTCGGGTTTCCTCGGAAGCAGAAGGGCGGCCTCCGGTCGGTGTCGGCCAGCTCGGAGTCGCCGCGGTGGTCGGCGCCTACCTGCTGGCTGCCGCGGGGCTGACGGTGCCCACGTGGGCGCTGCCGGTGGACCCCACCGATCCCACATCGATCAGGGGCGGGGCCGCATCGGTCCTGCGTACTGGGCTGCTGGTGGTCGCCGACGGCGCCGCCTGCCACGGGCCGGACGCCCCGGGGGCCAGGGACGATCGCTCGGCCGGGTTCGACGCGGCCATCGCGGGGGCGCTCGCCGCGGGCAGCCCGACTGCGCTGGCCGCGGTCGTCAGGGACCGGGCCGTGCAGGCCGCCGAACTGCGCTGCACCGGTCTGCCTGCGTTCGCCGCGATGGCGGCTTTGACGGCAGACGCCCCGCCGACTACCGGCCGGGTCGACTACTGCGCCGCTCCGCTGGGTGTCGGATACTTCGTGGCGGCCTGGCAGTGGGACTGAGCCGACTGGTGGTGGTGGCCGGACCGACCGGCACCGGAAAGTCCGACCTTGCGCTGGAGCTGGCGCACCGGCTGGACGGTGCGGTGGTCAACGCCGACTCGATGCAGCTGTACCGAGGCATGGACATCGGCACCGCCAAGCTGGCGCCGGCGGCGCGGCGTGGCGTCGCGCACCACCTGCTCGATGTCCTTGACGTTACCCAGACCGCCAACGTTGCTGACTACCAGCGGGACGCCAGGGCGGTGATCGAGCAGATCATCGGCTCCGGCCGAACCCCGATTTTAGTGGGCGGGTCAGGCCTGTACATCCAAGCGGTGATTGACGACATCGACTTTCCCGGAACAGATCCCGCGGTTCGATCCCGGCTCGAGGCCGAGCTGGCCGACCGGGGCATCGAGCCCCTGCGGGCCAGACTGGCAGGTCTGGACCCGGCCGCGGCATTGGCCATCCAGGCAAGAGATGCTCGGCGCGTCATCAGGGCCCTGGAGGTTGTCGAGGTCACTGGGCAACCATTCACCGCTACTTTGCCGCGACCAGGGGCCCCGCGATACGAAGCGGTGTTGCTGAACCTGGAACGCGACACCCTGGAGCTGGACACTTCCTTGGAGCTACGGGTGCAGACCATGGTGCGGGACGGCTTCCTCGAGGAGGTGCGGGTCTTGGCGGAGCACGGACTGCGGACCGGGCAGACGGCGCGACGGGCGTTGGGGTACCGGCAGATGCTCGCGGTGCTGGACGGGCAACTCGGTCTGGAGGTCGCTATCGCGGAGACAGTTCGTACCACCCGCCGGTTCGTGCGGCGACAGCGATCATGGTTCGGCCGGGACACTCGGTTCGCCCGGCTTGACGCGGCCGATCCCGACCTGGTGGCGGTGGCAACGGCGCTGGCCGTCTCCGCTCGCGACCGCTGACCCTGGCACTGCTGCCGGTGCGTGCAGTCGGAAGTACGCCGTCCGTACTCTGAGGTTCATGCACAGTGCCGGCATCGCGTTCGTCAAGGGTCACGGCACCGAGAACGACTTCGTGCTGCTGCCCGACCCGGACGGCGCACTGGAGCTGACGGCGCAGTTGGCTCGCGCCCTATGCGACCGGCACGCCGGGATCGGCGCCGACGGCGTGATCCGGGTGGGCCGGGCGGCGGGCGGCGGCTTCGTGATGGACTACCGCAACGCCGATGGCTCGCTGGCCGAGATGTGTGGCAACGGCGCCAGGGTGTTCGCCCGATTCCTGGTCGATGCGGGGTGGGCGCCGCCCGGGCGGATCGAGTTCGCCACCAGAGGCGGCCCGCGGGTCGCGGAACTCGGCCAGTCCGGTGACGTGCTGGTGCACATGGGGCCGGCGCGGCTGGGTTCGCACAGCGACGCCACGATCGGCGGCCTGACGTTCTCCGGAGTGGCTGTCGATGTCGGCAACCCGCACCTGGTGTGTCTGACCGAGGCCGACATCGACACGGTCGATCTGTCCACCGCCCCGAAGTTCGACGCCGGCGTGTTCCCGCAGGGGGTCAACCTGGAGATCGTCAATGTCACCGGTGCGGACTCGGTCCGGATGCGGGTCTACGAGCGCGGAGTGGGGGAGACGCGCTCGTGCGGGACGGGCACGGTGGCGGTCGCCGCCGGGTTCCTGGCCGCCGACGGGCGATCGGAGGGCACGGTGCAGGTCCGCGTCCCCGGCGGAGCGGTGACTGTGCAGGTCAGCGAGAGCGGCGCAACGCTCACCGGGCCGGCCGTGCTGGTTGCCACCGGCACCGTCCGGCCGGAATCCCTGACCGGCTTGTACTGATCCGGTTTTGGGCTAATCCGGTTTGGGCTAATCCGGTTTGGGCTGATCCGGTTTGGGCTGATCCGGTTTTAGGCTGATCCGAGGTGAGCTGATCGGCTCTGCGTCAGCCGGCCCGGCGCCGAGTCCGGGCCTTGCGCTCAGCCCTGATCCGTGTCGGCGACGGCTTCGGCGTGACTGGGCAATTCGCGGAGCCGCCATAGCGGCGAGATAACCACTGGCAGAACTGAAGTCAGTCCGGCAGCCGCGGCGATCCACAGCGTGGTGAGCACCCCGAAGTGGCTGCCCATGATGCCGCCGGCGAACGCCCCGATCGGGATGGTCCCCCAGATCAGGAACCTCGCCGACGCGTTCATCCTGCCCAGCATTCGCGCCGGGCACAGCCGCTGCCGGAAACTCACCGTGGCGATGTTGTAGGCCACCATCGTCGACATCAACGCGACGTTGCCTATGATCAGCGTCGGCATGGTGGGCAGCACCGAGGCCAGCGGGTAGATGAAGGCCAGTGGCGCGAAGGCGATCGCGGTCGCGATGATCACCGGTCCCTCACCGATCCACCGGGTCAGCGGCGTGACGATCAGCGCGCCGCACAGTCCGCCCACCGCCCCGATCGCCTCGAACACGCCGATCTTCACCGCCGACAGGTGCAGGTCGTTGACCAGGTACAGCATGATCAGCGCACCACCGGCGCTGAAGGTCAGGTTGCCGAGACCGGTGCAGGCCAGCAAGCGGCGCAGCAGCGGATGACGCACCACGAATCCCAGGCCTTCGGCGATCTCGGTCCGCAACGATCGATGGGTTTCGGGGGCAGGCGGCGTCTCCCGATGCCGGATCCGCCACAGCGCGGTCGCCGAGGCGAGGTAGCCGAGAGCGTTGATTGCCAACACGTCGGCCGCGCCGAGGTACTTGATCGCCACTCCACTGACTGCTGGTCCGGCGGCCCCCGAGACCGACTGGCTGGCCTGCAGTTTGGCGTTGCCCTCCACTACGTGTTCACGGCCGACCAGGAACGGCAGGTAAGACTGGTAGGACACGTCGAAGAACACCGTCAGCACGCCGACGGCGGTGGCCACCACCAGCAGTTGGGTGAACGACAGCAGATGCAACCACCATGCGGCAGTCAGCGATGCCAACAGTGCAGCGCGACCGAGGTCGGCTGACAGCATTACGGTGCGTTTGCGCCACCGGTCCACCAGGGCGCCGGCGGGCAGCCCGACCACTAGGAAGCCGAGGCCCTGCAGGGTTGCCAGCAGGCCCATCTGGAAGCTAGAGGCGGCCAATACCGTCACCGCCAGGTAGGGCAGCGCGATGCCCCCGAAGGACGCGCCGAGTTGGCTGGCGGTGTCTCCCACCCACAGCCTGCGGAAGTCCGGGTGATGCCAGAGCTCGCCCGAGGTGAGCCGGCGCAGCAGCTTCTTCGCCCGAGGTCGTCCTCCGCCAGGTGTCTCGGTCGGCCCCGCTATCGCCGCACTGGTTGGCTGCTCGACGGCGGTGTCCGGCAGCGCGGAGTCCGACAGCGCGGCAACCAGGCAAACGGGGCTGACTACCGTGGCGGTATCGCTCGGGTCGGCGCGCGCCACACGGCGCCGGCCGTCCCCGTCCGTTGCTGGGCGTAGCGCCACGATGGCCAGTTTGGGTAGGTGGCCGATCAATGTCAATCGACGCGGCGGAGACCGTTGACGGCAGGATCCCTGCTGCTGCGCAAACTCCTCGCCCTTCAGGTTGCCGCAGGGTTCGTCGCCCCTTGTTGCGGGTAGGCCTGTCGCTGGTAGTTGACCGTCAGGGCAGGTTCGCACATATTCACTGGTGCGACGTGGCACCCTGGAGGGCATATGACGAACAATCACGCATATCCCGATAGTGCCGCCGGGGCTGCCGAGTCCGATCCGGCGGTCGGCGCTACGGCCGGGACCACGGCAGAGGTGGCCGACCACGTCCTGGCCGGGTCCGTCGGGAGCGGTCATGGCCCTACCGCCCACCCGAGCGGCCGGCCGCTCACCGTCGGCGAGCGAGACCTGGCCGACCGGGTCGCCCTGCGGCGGGTCGCCGGGCTGTCCACCGAGCTAACCGATATCACCGAGGTCGAGTACCGGCGACTGCAGCTGGAACGGGTGGTACTTGTCGGCGTCTGGTCGGACGGCAGCGCCGCCGACGCCGATGCCTCCATGACGGAGCTGGCCCGGTTGGCCGAGACGGCGGGATCGGTGGTGCTCGATGCCATGGTGCAGCGCCGGTCCAACCCCGATCCGGCGACCTACATCGGCTCCGGCAAGGTCCTCGAGCTGGCCGCAGCCGTCGATGCCAGCGGTGCGGACACGGTGATCTGCGACGGCGAGCTGTCCCCTGGCCAGCTCCGAAACCTGGAGGAGCGGCTCCGGGTGAAGGTCGTCGACCGCACCGCGCTGATCCTGGACATCTTCGCCCAGCACGCACGGTCCAAGGAGGGCAAGGCCCAGGTCGAGCTGGCCCAGTTGAACTACCTGGTGCCGAGGCTGCGCGGCTGGGGCGCCGCGCTGTCCAGGCAACGCGGCGGGCGGGTCGCCTCCGGAGCCGGCATAGGCTCCCGCGGTCCCGGCGAGACCAAGCTGGAGATCGACCGCCGGCGGATCCACAAGCGGATTGCTCAACTACGGGCCGAACTCGCTGGGATGCGCAAGGTCCGGGACACCAAGCGGTCGGCGCGGCAAGCCAGGGCGGTGCCGGCGGTGGCCATCGTCGGGTACACCAACGCCGGCAAGTCCTCCCTGCTCAACCGTCTTACCGACGCCGGCGTGCTGGTGCAGGATGCGCTGTTCGCGACCCTGGACCCGACAACCCGACGGTCCAGCACCACTGACGGCAGGATCTACACGCTCACCGACACTGTCGGTTTCGTCAGGCACCTGCCACACCAGTTGGTGGAGTCCTTCCGGTCGACGCTGGAGGAGATCGCCGAAGCCGACCTGCTGATCCACGTGGTGGACGGCTCGGAGGAGGACCCGCAGGACCAGGTGTCCGCGGTGCGGCAGGTGCTGGCCGAGATCGACGCCGCCGAGGTTAGGGAGATCATGGTGGTGAACAAGATGGACGCGGCCGACGACGTCGCGCTCTCCCGGCTGCGGCACCTGCTGCCCGGCGCGGTGTTCGTTTCCGCTCGCACTGGGGAGGGGATCGAAGAGCTACGAGAGGTGATCACGGCGGCGCTGCCGGACCCGGCAGTGACGGTGCGGGTGCTGCTGCCCTTCACCGCCGGCTCGCTGGTGTCCAGGGTGCATGCCGAGGGCACCGTGCTGTCCGAGGATCACGCCGCAGAAGGCACGTACCTGTCCGCGCGGGTCAACTTGGACCTGGCAGGTGCGCTGCGCGAGTACGCGGCGCCGGTCGGCTGACGGCGCCGGGCCGCAGTTGGGGTCCACGGACCACTATCGGGCGATCGCGGGGTACCCTGAGGTGACGATCGCGGTTTTAGTCGGCTGACCGGCGCGCGGTCCCTGGTGAACTCGAGGAGGTCTGGCTATGGGCGGCTTGGCGTGGTGGCACTGGTTGATCATCGCTGCGGCATTTATCTTGCTGTTCGGGGCGAAGAAGCTGCCCGACGCAGCACGCGGCGTCGGCCGCTCACTTCGGATCCTGAAGTCCGAGGTGTCGGCCATGCATGACGACGACGCGAAGCCGGCGACGCCGGCCGAGACTGATTCGACCGCACGGGTAGCGACGCCGCCTGCGCAGATCGTGGCAACCCCCAATGTTACGGATCCCGCGACCCAATCCGCCATGACGATCAACGGCGTTCCGGCGCACACTCCCGAAGCGACCTGAATCTCGCGCTACACCTGACGCAAACCGAAGGGCTCCGATCCGCGGTGATCGGAGCCCTTCGGTGAGCGGTGACAAGCCTGCTCAGACCTCCGGGGCATAACCGCCAACGGCAGCCCCCCGAGGTCAGATCTTCCGCAGTACCGCAACGACCTTGCCGAGGATGGTGGCATCGTCACCGGGAATCGGGTCGTAGGCAGCGTTGTGCGGGATCAGCCAGGCGTGCCCGTCCTTGCGCCGGTAAGTCTTGACGGTGGCCTCTTGGTCGATCATCGCGGCGACGATCTCCTCATTCTCGGCCACCGGTTGCTGCCGCACGACCACCCAGTCACCGTCGGTGATGGCCGCCTCGACCATCGAGTCGCCGACCACCTTGAGCAGGAACATGGTGCCCTCGCCGACCACCTCCCGGGGCAGCGGGAAGACACCCTCGATCGCCTGCTCTGCCAGGATCGGTCCGCCCGCAGCGATCCGGCCGACCAGCGGCACGTAGGCGGGCATCGGCCGGCCGGTCCGCTCGGTGTCCTCGGCGATCTCCTCGGCCGGCCTGATGTCCACCGCCCGTGGTCGGTTCGCATCCTTTCTAAGCAGGCCCTTTCGCTGCAACGCGTCGAGTTGGTACGCCACCGACGATGGCGACTTCAGGCCGACCAATTCGCCGATCTCGCGCACACTTGGCGGGTATCCGCGGCGGGCCACCGACTCCCTGATCACCTGGAGCACCTTGCGCTGTCGCATGGTGAGTACGTGGGTGGTTTCCGGATCCGGGAACTCCACCACGTTGGCATCCGTCGTCCGGTTGCCCTCTGGCGCCTTCTTGCCTGCCACGGTGAACCCCTGTCTGCCACGATCTGTCGCCGCCTTGGCGAGATGTCCACTCCGTTGCGGGACACCGCGCCGGCGGGAGTGAAGCGGCCGATTTCTGACCGTGGCGGTGAGTGTCTGTCCCGATAACACTGTAGATCCGATCAGGTCACGATTCAAACATCCGTTCGATCGACACGCCGTAAGGACTTCCCACTGTCGGACCGAACGTGTACAACTCGTTCAGGCGTTCGATCGAACGCCCGTTCGGCTCGGAAGATCGGGTCGAGACGCGGATGGCCCGCCCGGCGGGCCCGATCCTCGAGGTGACAGTGGTGAGCCAGATGCTGAAGGCGCCCGGTGGGCGCCGATACGGACCGACCGCACTCGCGCATGCGACGGCTGGGCGGACTGGAGTCCAGCAACGCAGGCGCATCGAATCCAGCGGGTCGTACGGACCCGCCGGCGCGGTGATCGGCGTAGCGATACCAGCTGGGCGGACGTCGGGTGCGCCGACGGTGGTGCCGGCCCGTCGGGTCATGCGGACGGTGCACCGTCGGCGTCCCCCCTCCGGCCTGGTCGCCTCACGGCCGTTCGCAGGGTCGACGCCGTGCCCCATGGTCGCCCAGGGCGCCAGCGGCTACCGGATGGGGCGGTGGGCACGCCTGACGATGACGCTCACCGTGCTGGCCGCCGGAGTCGTCGTCGCGATCACGGCGGCCACCGGCCAGTCGGTTTCGGTCACGGCGCTGGTCACCGTGCAGGGCGGAGACTCGCTGTGGTCGATCGCCACCCAGGCGGGACCCGACCGTGATCCGCGGGACGTGATCGATGAGATCCGCGCGCTGAACCACCTGACGGGCGATGTGCTTCCGATCGGCATTGTGCTGCGCGTGCCGGCCGGCTGACCTGCGGCATCCACGGAGGGCGCTCACACCTGCGCCGCCGTGACGGTGCGCCATGCGACAGGGCGCCGACGAATTCCTCGGCGACACGCCGCCCGTGAGTTGCGTGCCGAGAGGTTCCGATCTACGGTCAGACCCCTAGATGTAGTAGTTACATCGATGTAAGTTGTCCACAGGTTGGGGTATCGTGGGGTGTAGTTGTCCACAGGCTGAGGCGGTTGCCCACCGAGGATGCACAGCAGTTGTCCACATTGGACGGGCCTGATCGGCTCGGCTCGCAACGGAGGTGATGGCGGATGCGGTGTCCGTTCTGCCGTCATCCCGATTCCAGGGTGCTGGATTCCCGCGAGGTCGAGGACGGTCAAGCCATCCGGCGTCGCCGGTCGTGTCCGGAGTGCTCCCGTCGGTTCACCACTGTCGAGGAGGCGGTGCTGAGCGTGGTCAAGCGCAGCGGCGTCACCGAACCGTTCAGCCGGACCAAGGTGGTCAGCGGTGTCCGGCGCGCCTGCAAGGGCCGGCCGGTTGACGAGGACGCACTGGCACTGCTCGCACAGCAGGTCGAGGAGGCCGTGCGGGCAACGGGCTCGGCGGAGGTGCCCAGCCAGGAGGTCGGACTGGCCATCCTCGGGCCGCTGCGCGAACTCGACGAGGTTGCCTACCTGCGCTTCGCTTCCGTGTACCGGGCGTTCACCTCGGCGGACGACTTCGCCGACGAGATCACTGCGCTACGCGACGGCGCGGAGCGGGCAGGCGGAACCCGCTCGGTGACCGCCGATCCGGAACTGCGCTCCGGCGGGCCGGTGCACCACGACGTTGGGCCTCATGCAGGGAATGTCGATTCTGCCGGACCGTCACCGGCCGCGGGCCACCCGCCGCGGTCACCGGTAGCCATCGGGTGATCGGCGCCGGCCGGCGACCATTGCGCCTGCCGGCAGCATCCACAAATCAACAGCAGGCATCTGCAAGTAACAGTCAGTCGCTCACCACCCGCGTCGTCCGATTCGTCAGCACCGGTCCAGATTAAGAACCGGTCCAGATCAAGAACCGATCCACCTCAAGAACCGATCCACCTCAAGAACCGATCCATATCAGAATCAGTGCAAACCAGGAATGGAAGGACCACCGTCATGACCGAAACCGTCGGGGCGAACGCGCCTGCTTCACCGTCCAAGGGTCGTCGGGGGCGCGCGGATGCAGCGTCCGGCCTGCAGATGAAGCGGCTGTACACCACCGAGGGTGTGCACCCATACGACGAGGTGACCTGGGAACGCCGAGATGTGGTGATGACCAACTGGCGGGACGGTTCGATCAACTTCGAGCAGCGCGGTGTCGAGTTTCCCGACTTCTGGTCGATCAATGCCACCAACATCGTCACCAGCAAGTACTTCCGCGGCGCCGTCGGCACGCCGGTTCGGGAATCCAGTCTGCGGCAGATCATCGATCGGGTGGTGACGGCCTACACCACGGCGGGCACCGAGAACGGCTACTTTGCCGGCGAGGACGACGCGCAGGTCTTCGCCGACGAGCTGACCTGGATGCTGCTGCACCAGGTCTTCGCGTTCAACTCTCCGGTTTGGTTCAACGTGGGGACCGATGCGCCCCAACAGGTGTCAGCATGCTTCATCCTCGCGGTCGATGACACGATGGACTCCATCCTGAACTGGTACCGGGAGGAGGGGCTGATCTTCAAGGGCGGCTCCGGCGCGGGGCTGAACCTGTCGCGCATCCGTTCGTCCAAGGAGTTGCTGTCCTCCGGCGGCGGCGCGTCCGGGCCCGTCTCCTTCATGCGCGGCGCGGACGCCTCCGCCGGCACCATCAAGTCAGGCGGCGCCACCCGGCGCGCCGCGAAGATGGTCGTGCTGGACGTGAACCACCCGGACATCGAGGAGTTTGTGGCAACAAAGGCCAAGGAGGAGCACAAGATCCGGGCGCTGCGCGACGCCGGGTTCGATATGGACCTCGGCGGCTCTGACATCGTCTCCGTGCAGTACCAGAACGCCAACAACTCCGTGCGGGTCTCCGATGAGTACATGCGCGCCATGGAGGCCGGCGGCCAGTTCGGGCTGCGTGCCCGAAAGACCGGCGAGGTCATCGAGAACATCGACGCGCGTGGGCTGTTCGACAAGATCACCGAAGCGGCATGGGAGTGCGCCGACCCCGGCATTCAGTACGACGACACCATCAACGACTGGCACACCTGCCCGGAGTCCGGCCGGATCAACGCATCCAATCCCTGCTTTCCGGCCGACCAGCGCGTGCTGACTGACCAGGGTCTGGTCCGAATCGGCGATCTGGTCTCCCGGTCGGCGGTAGGCGAGACGTTCGAGATCTACACCAACGATGTGACCGCTGAGTCCGAGCCCGTTGACCGCATCGTCGCGTCTCCGGTCGTGCGGTACATGGTCACTGGGACCAACGAGATCCTCGAACTGCGATTCAGCGATGGGTCGCGGCTGCGCTGCACGCCGAACCACCGGATTTGGACATCGAACCGCGGGTGGGTCAGAGCCGAGCATCTCGAATCGACAGACCGCGTGGTGCGATCGATGCACGCGGCACCCAGGCCGATGGCCAGCCAGGAGCTACCCCAAACAGCCCTGGACCGGGCACGATCCGCGCGCGGCCGGGCGATGCCACTTGCGGAGAAGTGGGACGCGGAGCTCGCACACTATCTGGGCTGGCTGGTCGGCGATGGCAGCCTGACAGCGGCCGGGGCGGTCACCGTTTACGGCAGTGCAGCCGAGCAGCGCACCATCATGCCGCGCCACGCGGAACTTCTGCGGCGGATCACCGGTCATGATCGCACCCCGAGCCGGCAGGGCAATGGCACTGTCCAGCTGCGTGCGATGAATGCAGCCGTCCGCGAGTTCATGGCGGGGCTTGGGGTCGGCCAGGGGCGCTCGCCGTCAAAGGTCGTGCCGGAGTCGGTGTTCCAGGCCCCGGAGGATGCGGCAGCAGCTTTTCTGCGAGGACTGTTCGACGCGGATGGCTGTGTGGTCAACCAGGTCGCCAAGGGCACGCGGTATGTCGGCCTCGGCAGTCGCTCCGAGGAACTGCTTCTGGGCGCCCAGGAGTTGCTGTCATCTTTCGGTATCGCTGGGCGAATCTACCGCGGTGGAACCCGCTCCGAAAGCTTTCACTACACCAGGGCGGACGGGTCCGAGGCGACATACGGCAGTGACGGACCCAGCTTCGACCTGCGCATCTCCGGCCGGCACATTGCGCAGTTCGCTGCGACGATCGGATTCGATCACCCGGAAAAGGCCGAGCGGCTGACGAATCTGCTCGCAAATCACACCTTCTACCACGTTGACGAGTCTGTGCATCTGGTGACGCGGCAGTCTAAAGGATTCGAAACCACCTACAACCTCACTGAGCCGCGCAATCACTCGTACGTGGTCTCCGGTGTCGTCGTTGCGAACTGCAGCGAATACATGCACCTGGACAACTCCTCGTGCAACCTCGCCTCGCTGAACTTGATGAAGTTCCTGTCTGACGACGGCCGTTTCGACTCGGAGAAGTTCGCTCGAGCGGTTGAGCTCGTGATCACCGCGATGGACATCTCGATCTGCTTTGCCGACTTCCCGACCAAGCCGATCGCCGAGACCACCAGGGCCTACCGGCAACTGGGCATCGGCTACGCGAACCTCGGCGCGCTGCTGATGGCCACCGGTCACGCGTACGACTCCGAGGGCGGCCGGACCCTGGCGGCTGCTATCACCTCGCTGATGCAGGCGACCGCGTATCGCCGCTCCGCGGAGCTTGCCGCCGTGGTCAGTCCGTATGACGGTTACGCTCGCAACGCCGACGCGCACAAGCGAGTGGTCCGCAAGCACGCCGCCGCCAACGATGCTGTGCGCACTGTCGGCAGCGATGACGCAGACATCCTCAAGGTTGCGTCCAAGATTTGGCTCGAGACCATTTCATTGGGGGAGAAGAACGGCTACCGCAATGCGCAGGCGTCAGTACTCGCTCCGACCGGAACAATAGGCTTGATGATGGACTGCGACACCACTGGTGTCGAACCGGATCTCGCGCTGGTGAAGTTCAAGAAGCTGGTCGGCGGCGGGTCCATGCAGATCGTCAATCAGACGGTGCCGCGGGCCCTGAAGTCACTCGGCTACCAGGACGAGCAGGTCGAGGCGATCGTCGAGTACATCGCCGAGCACGGCCACGTGATCGATGCGCCGGGCCTGCGGCCGGAGCACTACAGCGTGTTCGACTGCGCGATGGGCGAGCGGTCGATCGCGCCGATGGGCCACGTGCGGATGATGGCGGCCATCCAGCCGTTCATCTCCGGGGCGATCTCCAAGACGGTGAACATGCCGGAGTCGGCGACCGTAGCCGACGTTGCGGAGATATACACCCAGGGCTGGAAGATGGGCATTAAGGCGCTGGCCATTTACCGGGACAACTGCAAGGTCGGTCAGCCGCTGTCGGCCAAGAAGAAGAACGTCGAGTCGGCGCCGGTGGTGGCGGCTCCTGCTGTGCCGGGCCGCCCGGTACGGCGGCGGCTGCCGAAGAAGCGCCCGTCGCAGACTGTCTCGTTCACCGTTGGCGGCGCCGAGGGTTACCTGACCACCGGTTCCTACCCGGACGACGGCCTCGGCGAGGTGTTCATCAAGCTTGGCAAGCAGGGCTCCACGCTCGCCGGGGTGATGGACGCCTTCTCCATCGCGGTGTCCGTCGGGCTGCAGTACGGCATCCCGCTGGAGAGCTACGTCAGCAAGTTCACCAACCTGCGCTTCGAGCCGGCAGGTATGACGGACGACCCGGACGTGCGGATCGCCACGTCGGTGATGGACTACTTGTTCCGCAGGATCGCGCTGGACTACTTGCCGGTGGACAAGCGCGCCGAGATGGGCATCTTCTCCGCCGCCGAGCGGACGGCCCAGGTGGCGAACGGTTACGGCGTGCCGAACATCACGGACGATGCCGACGATGTGGAGGAAGTGGTGGAGGAGTTGCGAACCTCGGTCGATGCCACTCCGCAGACCACCGTCAGCTCCGAGCGGGAGGCGAACCGGCGGGGCGCGAGCGCCGCACCGCTCGGCGTCGGCTCGTCCACCGAGCTGCTGGAAAGGGTGAGCGGCAAGGTATCCGACGCGCCACTGTGCCTGACCTGCGGAACCAAGATGCGCCCGTCCGGCGCCTGCTACGTCTGCGAGGGCTGTGGCTCCACGTCGGGCTGCAGCTGAAAGTGAGCGATGTTGGAACAGATGCAACATGAGTGTCAGCGACCCGGACTCAGCGAGCAAGCCGGGTAGCCGCTCTGTGCAGACCTTCGCCGACGACGGCGGCGCGGACTAGGGCGGTGATGTTACTGCGCGGTGGTGGAGCCGCAATGCACCCTCTCGGTCACAATGCAAGGACCGGAGGAGGGGATTCAGAGTGGCTGACAACGGGGTACACGTGACGCCTGGACGCCAGAGGCTGGACGGTCGAACGCGAGGGCAGCCAGCGAGCGAGTTCGCTGCACAACACGCAGGCTGAGGCCGAGGCGGCCGGTCGAACGGCCGCCCGTCGCGAGCAGCTCGGCGTGCTTCACCGGACGATCACGGAAGCTGCCGTCAGCCCCGACGAGTCTCTATCGCTCACCTTCGGCGGTGGCCAGGAAGTTCACGTCCTGAGTGATGCTCGCTACGAGTCGTGGCAGACTACCGGGCGCGGTTTGCAACGCTGGATCGCCGGGCCGAGGTAGCGAGCGATACCTGTCGGATGGCGATCGCTGACCGGGCGCGGATGGTTGCGCGGTCAGGAGGCGTTTTGTTCGTCGAGCTTGTCGAGCAGCAGAGACCGGGCGAGCGTCGATCGTGGGATATGTCGCTGTTCGGCGGTGCGTTGGATCGCGTCGTACTCGGACTGCCGCAGCCGCAACGTGAGCATGCGGGATCTGTTCGGCCAGGTGATGGAGGCGTTGGTAGGAAAGGGGGCCTCCGGATCGGCCTGGGCGACCGCCTCGGCGCGGGCCGCCTCGTCCTGCAGTTCTCCGCTCAGGTTGGGGTCAAGGTGCTTGGTCATCAGGTTCTCCCATCCGTGTAGACACGCAAGGCGCGGCCGGTGGTCGGCCACGCCGTCAAGCCGTGCAGATCGCCGCCGAGGTTGCGGTAGACGAGCACAACAAGCACAGCCCCTGCGGCGGCCGAATAGCCAATGATCGCGAGCGCGTTGGTACACGAGGTCCAGTAAGGGTCCACCTGAACCGCGTCGACGTCGTTGACCGCTTCGACAGTCCAGGCAACCTCGAGGTCGAGTGCACCGGGGCAACGCTTCGAGCTAGCGAGGTGGTCCACGGCCGCATTTGACCAGTTCACCTCCACGATCAGGCCGTACACGAATGTTTTACGGAGTCGGACACATCGCAGAGGCGTGTGCCGTGTTGACGCCATCTCGGCGCTCGCCCCGATGAAGTCCCGCAACACGAACCGCAGACGGAAACGTCGCAGGTCAGCCGCATGGACGCCTGCCGGGGTGCGAGTATGACCCGCCCGTGCCACTGCCCGGGGACGGTGCGTCCTGCGGTACGCACTAATCGACCGTTCGTACAGGGTGAGCCAAAGCCCAGATGGATACGCGCGCTATGCCATCGGAGACGAACGATAGTGGGAGCGCCCGCCGGCCCGCTCGTGAACGTCGCACCGCCACGGCGCCAGCCGGGGTCCTTCGCTGGTCCGTTTTCAACGTCACTGTGCCGATCGACAGGCCCGCAATCGATCAACAGGCCGGATTCACGGTACCGCGATTGACTATTTCATCGACAGCTAACGCAACGGCCAGCACTCTCTCGTCCGCTATGGCACCGCAGGTTCGTTGCGGGGTTCGGGGACCGGGCGTGCAGTGCGGCCCACCAGGAACACCAGCGCGGTGACGGCGGCGACGATGACGCCGCAGGCCACGATCCGCAGCAGATCGTTGGAGCTCCCCGGCACTGCGATGATCAGCGGGAAGCCGATGGCCGCACCTGCGCCGGGTAGGACCATCGTGGCCAGCGCCGGCAACAGTCGCCGTCGCCGCGTCGCTATCGCCCAGACCCAGCCGAGTAGCAGCCCGCCGACGGCCACCCCGATGATGCTGCCGAGGAACGCCCAGCCGAGCGCAGCCCAGCCGTCGGCCTTGCCGGACAAGCCGCCGGCAATCGCTGCTAGTAGGGCGCCGACTACGGCACCGGCAGCGCAGGCAGGCCACAGCAGCACAGCGAGCACGGTCGCCCGCAACGATGATCCGCGCCGACTCGCCGCATGGGATTGTTCGCTCGGAACCGCGCTCGGTGGACCCTCACCGTTGCCGCGACGGTCCTGCCACGCTCTGCTCTCGCTCACGCGCCCTCCGCAGCTCCGCGCCGACAGACCGGACTTCCCGCACCGGCGGGTCCGCCGGTGCGAGAAGGGTAGCTCTACGGCCGCGAGTTCAAGGGCAGAATCCGGGGGGGGCGGAGGCCGAATTCCTGGACCGGTTCGGCCGCCACAGTCGGCGCGTCCTCGTAGCGTCAGCCCTCCTTGCCGGCCTCCGCGGTGGCCCGCTGCTGGATCTCCGAGACCACCGTCGGATCGGCGAGTGTCGTGGTGTCGCCCAGGGTCCGGTTCTCGGCGACGTCACGCAGCAGCCGGCGCATGATTTTGCCCGAGCGGGTCTTGGGCAACTCCGGGGTGAACACGATGTTCGCCGGCTTGGCGATCGCGCCGATCACCTTGGCGACATGGTCGCGCAGTTCGGCCATCTTCTCCGGTGAACCCTCCTTGCCGCCCTTGAGCGTGACGAACGCGACAACCGCCTGGCCGGTCACCGCATCGGACCGTGCAGTCACCGCAGCCTCGGCCACGTCCGGGTGATCCACCAGTGCCGACTCGATTTCGATGGTCGAGAGCCGGTGCCCCGACACGTTCATCACGTCGTCGATGCGGCCCATCAACCAGAAGTCGCCGTCCGCGTCGATCCTGGCGCCGTCACCGGCCATGTAGACACCAGGGAAGCGGGCCCAGTAGGTCTGCTGGTAGCGTTCGTCGTCGTGGTACAGCCCGCGCAGCATCGCGGGCCAGGGTTCCTTGATCACCAGGTAGCCGGCGCCGGTGCCGGCTGGAACCTCGTTACCCTGCTCGTCCAGCACCGCCGGTTTGATCCCGATGAACGGTCGGGACGCCGATCCTGGCTTGATGGTGGACAGCCCGGGTAGTGGCGTGATCAGGATCATCCCGTTCTCGGTCTGCCACCAGGTGTCGACCACCGGCGCGCTGCCGGCGCCGATGTGCTCCCGGTACCAAATCCAGGCCTCCGGGTTGATCGGCTCGCCGACCGACCCGATCACCTTCAACGAGGACAGGTCGTGCTTTTGCGCATACTCCGGGCCCCACTTCATGTGGGTGCGGATCGCAGTCGGCGCGCAGTAGAGCACGCTCACCTTGTATCGCTCGATGATCTCCCACCAGCGGTCACGGTCCGGGAAGTCCGGCGTGCCCTCGTACATCACCGAGGTGGTGCCGTTGACCAGCGGACCGAACACGATGTAGCTGTGCCCGGTGATCCAGCCGATGTCGGCAGCGCACCAGTACACGGTCTCCGGTTTGATGTCGAAGACGTAGTGGTGGGTGGCGGCGGTGCCGGCCAGATAGCCGGCCGTGGAGTGCACCACACCCTTGGGCTTACCGGTGGTGCCGGAGGAGTACATGAGGAACATCAGGTCCTCTGAGTCCATCGGTTCACACGGTCGGGAGGCCGGGTCGTCCGACTGCTTGTCGACGGCGTCATGCCACCAGTGGTCGCGCCCCTCGCGCATGGTGACGTCGTTGCCGCCGCGCTTGACCACCACGCAGGTCCGCGTGGACGGCGCCGAATCCATTGCGGCGTCCGCGGTTGCCTTCAGGTCGAACACCTTGCCGCGCCGATAGGAGCCGTCCTGGGTGATCAGGTACTCGCACTGCATGTCGTTCAGCCGGCCGGACAGCGAGTCCGCGGAGAACCCGCCGAACACGACGGTGAACGGCGCGCCGAGCCTGGTCAGCGCCAACATCGTGAAGACCAGCTCGGGCACCATGCCCATGTACACCCCGACGTGCGTGCCTTTGCCGATGCCGAGGGCAGCGAAGCCATTGGCGGCCTTGACCACCTCCCGCTGCAGATCGGCGTAAGTGATGGTGCGCCGGTCGCCGACCGGTTCACCTTCCCAGTAGTAGGCGACCTTGTCGCCGTTTCCTGCCTCGACGTGCCGGTCGACGCAGTTGTAGCAGGCGTTGATGGAACCGCCCAGGTACCACTTGGCGTAGGGAGGGTTCCACTCCTTCAGCGTGTTGAAAGGCGTGAACCAGCTCAGCCGGGTGCGACCCTCCCGCTCCCAGAACTCGTCGGGGTCCTGGTCGTAGAACCCCGGTCCGGCGTTGGCCTGCGCGGCGAACGCCGGATCGGGTGGAAAGGACCGCCCCTCCTTTTGCAGCGCCGCAATGGTGTTGCTGTCTGGTTCCGTCATGTGCTGCCACACCTCCGGTTCGCGTCGATCTCCACCGACCTAGATTCCGCACTGACTTCGATTCGGCACTGACTTCGATTCGGCACTGACTTCGATTCGGCACTGACTTCGATTCCACACCGTTCCGTGCATGCACGCCGAGCTCACTGCGGCTCCTGCGACGCAAGCCCGCCGCACTGCGGCGTGATGGTCCGCTTACCATCGAGTTTCCCACGGTAGCTGCCGGCATGTACCGGGTGGTCAGTGCCTGGACGACGCCCAGCTATCGCCGGCCTTGATGTTCGTTGCCGAGCCTTGATGATCGTTGCAGAGCGGTGCAGTGGCACCCTGAGGGGGTCGACGGCTCGGGCAGATGGGTGCGTTCTCCGAGCACCCGGAAAGAGACGGTGCAGATGGGCGCGATCATGAGGCTGGCCAGCCGGATAGTGGAGGCACTGGCTCGCCGAAAGGCACGCAAGGAGCATGGCGGACAGCGCTGAGCGTGAGCGCAGGCACCGAAGGGCTTGGTAAATCCCGGTTAAGCTGGTGTCCTTGCCCCCGATAGTTGCCGGAGTCCGCCGAACCGTGAACCGATCCGCGCGCATGACGGACCGGCGCCCCGCCCTGTGGGTGGTAAGGCCGGTTCAGCGGCCGGCGGTCGCGGTCCGCGCAACCGGGAAAGCCTGCTGATGGCCGACCTGTTCACGCCGGCGCCGGCGGTGCTGGCGGCGGTCTTCCTGCTGTCGCTGCTCGCCCCGTCGTTGACCGCACGGCTTGGTCGCCGGGCGCTGCTTGGCCTGGCCGTCGCGCCGGCCGCGATGACAGTCTGGTTCGCCGCGCTGCTACCGCAGGTGCTGCACGGTCAGGCGATCTCGACGAGGCTGGACTGGATCCCGGCGTTGTCGCTGACCCTGGACCTGCGGCTGGACGCGCTGGCCGCGGTGCTGTGCCTGGTGATCACCGGAATCGGCACGTTGGTGCTGGCGTACTCCGCGCGCTACTTCCCACCCGAGGATGACGGTCTGCCGAAGTACGCCGGATCGCTGCTGGCCTTCGCCGCGTCGATGGTCGCCCTTGTGCTGGCTGACAACCTGATCTTGCTGGTGGTGTTCTGGGAGCTCACCGGCATCTTGTCCTACCTGCTGATCGCCCACCGGGTGCGCACGCAGTCCTCCCGCGCCGCGGCCGGCCAGGCGCTGATGGTCACCACCGCCGGCGGCCTGGCGATGCTGATGGGCGCGGTGCTGCTAGGGGTACAGGCCGGCACGTTCCGGCTTTCCGAGGTGATCGTGCACCCGCCTTCCGGCGCGGCGACCACAGCGGCGGTGGTGCTGCTGCTGGTCGGCGGGATCAGCAAGTCGGCCATCGTGCCGTTCCAGTTCTGGCTGCCCGGCGCGATGGCAGCGCCCACTCCGGCCACCGCGTACCTGCACGCGGCGACCATGGTCAAGGCCGGGGTTTACCTGTTCGCCAGGCTGGCGCCCGCGTTCGCGGCACTGCCGGTGTGGCGGCCGATGCTGCTGATCCTGGGCGGTGCCACCATGCTGTACGGCGGCTTGGTCGCGCTTCGTCAGCGGGACCTGAAGCTGCTGCTGGCCTACGGCACGGTCTCTCAGCTCGGTCTGCTCACCCTGCTGGCCGGATCCGGCAACCCAGACGCGCTGTTGGCCGCGGTGGCCATGCTGATCGGCCACGCCACCTTCAAGGGCGCGCTGTTTTTTGTCGTCGGCATCATCGACACGTCGACCGGCACAAGGGATTTGACGAGACTATCCGGTCTGGGACGGCGGATGCCGGTGCTGGCTGTGCTTGCCGGGCTGTCTGCGCTGTCGATGGCGGGGCTGCCGCCGATGATCGGGTTCGCGGCGAAGGAAGCCGGGTTCGCCGGTCTACTGGCCGGCGGCTCGACGGGGGTGGCTGCGGCGGCGGTGATGGCTGCTGGTTCGGTTTTCACTGTCGCCTACAGCATTCGGTTCTGCTGGGGCGCGTTCGCCAGCAAGCCCGGGGTTGCCGAGATCAGGCCGGCCCGGACGTCGGGGTGGATGACGGTGCCGACGGCGGCGCTGGTCGCTGCCGGGTTGCTGTTCGGGATCGCACCGAGGCTGTTGGAGGGTCTGGTGCAGTCCTACGCCGACACTGCGGGCGGGGCGCGGCCGGGCGCGATGGCGGCATGGCACGGCTTCGGCGTGCCCCTGGCACTGTCTGCGGTGGCACTGGTGGGCGGGATCGCGGTGTATGCGGCGCAGCGAGCTTGGGAGCGGCGGGGATCGGCAGCGTCGCCGGGCACGCCGGCCGGCGCCGGCTACCGGGCAATCAGTGCCGGGGTCGACATCGCCGCGGCGCGGTTGACCGCCGGCACCCAGCGGGGTTCGCTTCCGGTGAGCCTCGGCGCGATCTTGCTGGTGCTGGTTGCCTTCCCCGGGGCGATGCTGGTGCGGGCAGGTGCCTCGTCCGCGAGCGTCATGGTGACGGCAGATCCGGCGCAGGCGGTGCTGGAGGTGCTGATCGTCGGGGTGGCGGTGGCGGTCGCGCTGGCCCGGCGCGGGCTGACCGCCGTGCTGCTGGTGGGTGGGGTCGGCTATGCCGTCTCGGTGCTGTTCGTGCTGCGCGGCGCACCCGATCTGGCGCTGACCCAGCTGCTGGTGGAGACGGTCACGCTGATCGCGGCACTGCTGGTGCTGACCCGGCTACCGCACGACGTGGTGCGAGCGACCGGCCGGCCCGGCCGCTTCCGGCTCGCGCTGGCGCTGTGCGTCGGTGCCCTGATGACCGCGCTGGCACTGATCATCCCCGGCGCCAGGCGCGCCGAGTCGGTGTCGGTGGGTTTGGGCGGGCCGGCGCTGGCGCGGGGTGGTGGGCACAACGTCGTCAACGTGATCCTGGTCGACGTGCGCGGCTGGGACACCCTGGGGGAGATCTCCGTGCTGGTCGCCGCCGGGATCGGGGTGGCCAGCCTGGTCTTCCTGTCCCGCCGGCCAGGATCGGCGCCACGACGGCCGGCCGACTCCCAGCCGCCGTTGGATCGGCCGTCACCGTGGTTGCGAACGGACTGGACCCCGCGCCGTTCGCTGATGCTCGAGGTCGCCACCAGGATGATCTTCCATTTGATGGTGATCTTCTCGCTGTACGTGCTGTTCGTCGGCCACGACGCACCGGGCGGCGGGTTCGCGGCGGGGTTGATCGTCGGCATCGCGTTGACCCTGCGATACTTGGCCGGCGGGCGGTTCGAGCTGGGCGAGGCGGCCCCGGTTGATGCCGGCACGATGATGGGTACCGGCCTGATCCTGTCCGGGTTCACCGCCGCCGCCGGATTGATCGGCGGTGGGGCCGCCTTGCAATCCACCATCTGGCAAGCGGATGTCCCGGTGCTGGGGCACCTAGGTTTCGTCACCTCAACCGTTTTCGACATCGGCGTGTACCTGGTGGTGATCGGCCTGGTGCTGGACGTGCTGCACAGCCTGGGAGCCGAGTTGGACCGGCAGGAGCACATTGCCGCCGGACTTGGCCGTCCCGGTCAACTGGCGCCGGGCGAGCCGGTGGACCGATGACGACCGAATGGGTGCTGGCCCTGACCATCGGCGCGCTGTTCAGCGTCGGTGTCTACCTGATGCTGTCGCGCAACCTGATTCGGGTGTTGCTCGGCTTCCTGCTGATCGGGCACGGCACCAACCTGCTGTTGCTGTCCGCCGGAAGCTGGGGAACACCCCCGGTGGTCGGCGAACCGGGGTCCGTCGGGGCAGCAGGGAGCACCGCCGACCCGTTGCCGCAGGCGTTCATCCTGACCTCGATAGTCATCACTCTTGCGGTGACCTGCTTCCTGCTGGCGGTGGTGTACCGCAACTACCGGCTGACCCGGCAGGCCGAACTAGGCGACGATCCTGACGATGTGCTGGCGGGCTCCCAGCCGGGCGGCGCCGAATGATCGCACTGCTGCCGCTGTCGGTACTGCTGCCGCTGCTCGGTGCGGCGCTGAGCCTGGTGGTCTCTCGCCGACCCAGCGTGCAACGCGCCGTCTCGGTGGTGGTGCTGTCCGCCCAGCTGGCGTTGGACGTGACACTGCTGGTGCAGGTCGACGCCCATGGTCCGCTGGTGATGCACCTGGGTGGGTGGGCCGCGCCGGTGGGAATCACCCTGGTTGCCGACCGGCTTGCCGGAATCATGATGGTCGTGTCCACGGTGGTGACCCTGGCAGTGCTGGTGTACGCGATCGGGCAGGGCCGCGCGAACAACGGTGACCGCGCGGGGGAGAACACCGAGTCCCCGACAGTGGTGTTCCACCCCGCCTTCCTGATCCTGGCCGCTGGGGTGTCCAACGCGTTCGTCGCCGGTGACCTGTTCAACTTGTTCGTCAGCTTCGAGATCCTTTTGACCGCAAGCTACGTGCTGCTCACCGTCGGCGGCACCCGGGAACGGCTGCGCGCCGGGGTGCCATACGTGGTGGTCTCGCTGATCTCCTCGGTCATCTTCCTGTCGGCGATCGCGCTGGTGTACGCAGCCACTGGCACGGTGAACCTGGCCGATCTGTCAGGGCGGCTGGCCGACCTGCCGCCGGGCACTGCCGCCGTGCTGCAGGCGATGCTCCTGGTCGCCTTCGGTATCAAGGCAGCGGTGTGGCCGATGTCGGCCTGGCTACCGGATTCCTATCCGACAGCGCCGGCCCCGGTGACCGCGGTGTTCGCCGGGCTGCTGACCAAGGTCGGCATCTACGCGATCATCCGTACGCAGACCCTGCTGTTCCCCGGCGGCGGGTTCGCCACCCTGCTGATGTGGGCGGCGCTGGCCACCATGATCGTCGGAATTCTGGGCGCCGTCGCGCAGCCGGGCATCAAGCGGCTGCTGTCGTTCACCTTGGTGTCGCACATCGGCTATATGCTGTTCGGCCTCGCGCTCGGCTCGCAGGCCGGACTGGGCGCGGCGGTGTTCTACGTGGCGCACCACATTCTGGTGCAGACCGCGCTGTTCCTGGCCGCCGGGCTGATCGAGTACCTGGCCGGCACCACCATGGTCGCCCGGCTCGGTGGGCTGGCCGCTGCGTCCCCGCTGCTGGCGGTGCTGTTCTTCGTGCCGGCGATGAGCCTGGCCGGGATCCCACCGCTGTCCGGGTTCCTGGGCAAGGTGGGACTTTTCGAGGCAGGGTTTGCCGACGGACGGCCGCTGGCGGTGGTGCTCGTCGGCGGCGGCATCGTGACCAGCCTGCTGACGCTGTATGCGATCGTCCGGGTATGGGGCCGGGCATTCTGGCGACCCATTCCGATGCTGGAAGACCTGGATCCGGCAGAGTTCCAGCCGGTGATCGGGTCGGCGATCGATCCGCGGTCGGCCACGGCGACGGAGACCACCGTGGCGGCGACCGAGCCTGCGAGACGGGTGCGGCCGGTGGCCGTCGCGCGGGACTCCGGGCGCTCGCTGGCCCGCCGGGGCCGCGCCGAGCAGGCGGCCCGGCAGCGCTCCACCGAGCAGGCCCGGGTTCGGCTGCCGCGCTGGATGGTGATCGCCACCGCCGCGGTGGTGGCCGCAGGGCTGGCGCTGACAATTGCGGGTGGACCGTTGTACGCGCTGGCCGATCGTGCCGGCGCCGACTTGCACGACCCGTCCCGGTACGTCAGCGCCGTGCTGGGGCCCCGATGATGGCCGGAGGTGGGCGGGTCAGGTCCGGACGCCGGGTCGCGGCCAGGGTCTGGCGGGGCGGCTGGCGGGCGCAGTTGATCACAGTGGTGGCGCTGCTGGCGGTGTGGATCGCGTTGTGGGGCACCGTCTCGGTGCCGCTGGTGCTATCCGGGTTGGTGCTGTCCGGACTGGTATTGGTGGCATTCCCGTTGCCGCCCATTGCGTTTCATTTCGGACTGCATCCCTGGCGGGCCGCGGTGCTGCTGGCCAGGTTCGCCTTGGACGTGGTGGCGGCCAGCGTGCAGATTGCCTACCTGTCACTGCGCCTTCGTCCCCCGGCGTCCGACGTTGTGCTGGTCGCGCTCGCCTCGGACTCGGACCTGCTGCAGCATCTGACCGGGCTGGCAGTCTCGCTGGTTCCCGGCAGCCTGATCATCGACGCGGACACGTCGGCGCGGACACTGACGATCCACGTGCTGTACACCTCGGCCCGGCCACCGGAGAGCTTCACCCGGCAAGTGCTGGCGCAGGAGGCGCGGATTCGTGCTGCGTTGGGTGATGAGTCCAGCCCGGTCCACCCGGTTCCGGACCGGTCCGGGTCGCCGCAGGGGAGTGCTGACCGGTGACTGTGACGCTGATCGTGGCCGGCTCGTTGTTCGGCGTCGGCGCGTTGTTCGCCGCGGTTCGGCTGGTCCGCGGGCCGACCCTGATCGACCGGGCGGTGGCGCTGGACGTGCTGCTGGCCGTGGTGGTCGGCGTCATCGTGCTGCTGGCCGCCGCGAACCGCAGCTCGACCACGCTGGTGATCGCAGTGGTGGTGGCGCTGCTGGGGTTCGTCGGTTCCGCTGGGTTGGCCAAGCTCCTGGTGCTGCGGGACAAGCGATGAGGGACAGACGATGAGCGGCAGACGATGAGCGGCAGACGATGAGCGGCAGTCGATGAGCACAGCCGACACGATCTCCTCGGTGCTGCTGATCGCCGGCGCGGCGATGAGCCTGTTCGCCGGTCTCGCGGTACTCCGGTTCCCGGACACCATGTGCCGAATCCACGCGGCCACCAAACCGCAGGTGCTCGGCGTGGTTCTGTTGATGATCGGTCTCGGGCTGCGGCTGGGGACCGTGGCGGTGATCGGCGAGCTGTTGTTGATCGTGGTGCTGCAGTTCCTCACCGCACCGGTGTCAGCACATCTGGCGGTCAGGGCTGCCTACCGGGACCAGGGCGCTGCGGACACGCCACCCCAGGGGTCGGCGGACGGCCCCGATGTGCCGTCATCGCGGGATGTTTCGGGGGAATCTGCGCAAGATCCGTTGGACGACCCGACCTGAGCTGGCCACGGACGCTACCCTCAACCGTCATGACCGTGATCAATGAAGTTTCCGATCGATTCGTTGCCGACCTCTGCCGGGTCAGCCCGATGGACGCCATCTATCTCGGGCGGCAGCGACCGGGGGACGCCAGGCTCGATGACCTCTCCCCGGACGGGCTGGCCGAGTTACAGCAGATCGCCGCCGCCGCGGTGCGGGACCTGACTGCGGCGCAGTCCACCGGCCCCGACGATGACATCGCCAGGGCGGTGATCACCGAGCGGATCGGCGTCCAGCTGGACAAGTTCGCCTCAGGGTGGCTGCACGCCTCGCTTAACGTGATCGACTCGCCGGTCCAGAACGTGCGGATGGTGTTCGACATGATGCCGAGCGAGTCCGAGGCGGACTGGGAGCTGATCGCCGGGCGGATGGCCGCGGTACCCACCGCGCTGGCCGGATACCGCCAATCGCTGAGCATGGCCGCGGCCGGCGGACAGGTGTCTGCGGCTCGACAGGTGGATAAGTGCGCCGAGCAGTGCGCCGAGTACGCCGGAACCACCGGGCAGCCCGGTTTCTTCCGCCGGCTGGCCGCCTCGGCCGGTCGGGACGGTTCGCTCGGGAAGGCGCTGGCCGACGGCGGGGCGGCGGCCGATGAGGCCTACTCGGAGCTCGGCGCGTTCCTGTCCGGCACGCTGCGCCAAGCGGCACCCGTCAAGGACGCCGTCGGCCCGGAGCGATACACGCTGGCCTCCCGCGACTTCTTGGGCGCCGAGGTCGATCCGCTCGAGGCCTACCAGTGGGGCTGGCAGGAGTTCCTCTCGATCGAGGCCGAACTACTCGAGGTGGCGGAGCGGGTCGCGCCGGGGCAGGGGCCGGCCGCTGCGGCGGCGAAACTGGACACCGACCCTGCCTACCAGGTGCGCGGGCACGACGGGTTGACCGCCTGGATGCAGCAGCTGTCCGATCGGGCGGTTGCCGAACTGGGCCGAACGCACTTCGAGATCCCGGAGGCCATGCGGCGCCTGGAGTGCCTGGTGGCTCCGCCCGGCGGCGGGGTCGGCGCTTACTACACCGGGCCCAGCGACGACTTCTCCAGGCCGGGGCGGATGTGGTGGTCGGTGGAGCCGGGGCGCGAGGAGTTCTCCACCTGGCGAGAGACCACTGTCGTTTACCACGAGGGTGTTCCGGGTCATCATCTGCAGATCGCCACCGCCACCTACCAGCGCGAGCACCTGAACGACTTCCAGAGGTTGATGTCCGGTACCTCCGGGCACGCGGAGGGTTGGGCGCTGTATGCCGAAAGGCTGGTTCGCGAGCTCGGCTACCTCGACGATGACGGGGTGCTGCTGGGCATGCTCGACTCGCAGCTGTTCCGGGCCGCCCGGGTGGTGGTGGACATCGGTATGCACCTGGAGCTGGAGATCCCGCCGGGCACCGGATTCCACGAGGGGGAGCGATGGACCCCGGCGCTGGGATTGGAATTCCTGCTGTCCCGAACGATTTCGGACCCGGCGCATTGCCGCGACGAGATCGACAGGTACCTGGGCTGGCCAGGGCAGGCTCCGTCGTACAAACTCGGCGAACGGGTGTGGCTAGAAGGACGCGACGCAGCCCGGCGGCGACACGCAGATTCCTTCGACCTCAAGGCATTCCACACCGCTGCGCTCAACATGGGTGGGATGGGACTGGACCCGCTGCGCGAACGGCTCGCACTGCTGTGAACCCGGTTGTCGGTCGGCGCGGCGTCCGATGAGACGGCCGTCGGGTCGAGGGCTGTGGAGTCGAGTGCGGTGAGGTCGAGGGCGGTGGCGTCGAGGGACGGAAGCGCGCCGCGAGGCAACTGCATCGACCGGCTCGGCGAATCTGGACGGGCCGGCGCTGCCGGACGCTGGCGCAGAGGGTTCGGCGACGCTGCACCGGATCCGTGACAGGCTGGCGAACTTGGACGTCCCAGCGGTGGCGGACGAACTGGGCCGGATGGATCGCGATGATCGTGCCGCCGCCTTCCGGGTGCTGCCGAAGGACCGTGCGCTGGCGGTGTTCGAGGACCTCGACTACGCGCTGCAGCGTGAGCTGCTGGATGCCATGCGCCGCGTCACCACCATCGAGCTGTTCTCCGAACTGGATCCGGACGACCGGGCCGGCCTGTTAGAGGAGCTTCCGGCAGGCGTGGTGGCCCGCCTGCTCTCCGGGCTGACCGAGCACGATCGGGCCATGACGACCGATCTTCTCGGGTATCCGCCGCGCTCGGCAGGCAGGCGGATGTCTCCCGAGGTGGTGGCCGTCCTCGACTCGACCTCCGTTGGCGATGCACTGGCCAGGATCCGCCATGGCCGCCGGCGCGCTGCTCGGACTCATCCTCGCCGTGGTGGGTATCGGCCCGGCTGCCGCCTTCGTCGGCTGGCCGGTGGCCAGCGTTGTCGCGGTGTCGGTGATGGCAGTGTGCGTCATGGCGACAGCCGTCGGAGCCGCGATCCCGATGATCGCCCGCTGGGTGCGAGTCGACCCGGCGGTGGTCAGCGCTCCGTTCATTTCCACCGTGGTGGATGCCACCGGGCTGATCGTCTATTTCATGGTGGCGCGCGCGATCCTCGGTCTGTGACGGAGGCGGTCGCGAACGCAGTCACTCATCAACTCGGTTGTGTAGCCATCAGGGGCAGGATTCGGCCCAGCACGCCGAACGGGCGCTGGTCGCCGGTGAAGCGGTAGTCGCGCAGTACATCGACGAACCCGGTGCGGCGGTACAAGCGCCAGGCACGGTTCTCACCTTCCGGAGTGGACAGCAGCATCCTGCTGCACGGCACGTCGGCTGCCAAAGCACGCAGCAGTCGTTCGCCGGTTCCGTAGCCCTGGTGGTTGGGGTGCACATGCAGTTCGGTGAGCTCGAAATAGTCGTCCAGCCAGTCGCCCGCCGTTGCTCCCAATCCGCGGGCCACCTCCGTGTGCCACCATTGTCCCGGCAGGCCGCGGTACCCGTAGGCCAGCCCGCGGATCTCGTTCTGTGGGCCGGTGGCGATCACGCAGTCGAACGCCGGGCGACCGCTGTGCTCGGCCCACAGCGTCGATCGCGCTGCTCTCGTCTGCGGTGGGTATCGCATGGCGCTGATGTAGACCTCCAGCAGGTCGCCCACCCGCGCCCGGAACTCGGCGGCGCCTATGTGGCGCAGCCGCCCGCCACCGGGCGGCGGCGGGCCGGGCTGATGATCAGCGGTCATCGCAGACCGCCAGCGGAATGCCGCCGGTGATCGCAACGAGTTCGGCGAACGTGGTCGGAAAGACCGCGCGCGGGTGTCCTGCTGCGGCCCACACCTGCGGGTAGCGCGCCAGCGCGGCGTCGACGACGGTGCGCAGCGGGTGGGAATGTCCCAGCGGAGCAACCCCACCGATGGTCTGACCGGTGTGTTGGGTGACGAAGTCGGGGTCGGCGCGGCGGATCGTGGCGACGCCGAGCGAGGCGGCCAGCAGTACTGTGTCGACGCGGTGCGCTCCAGAGGTCAGCACCAGCAGTGGGTCGCCATCCGCGGCGAACACCAGGCTGTTCGCGATGGCACCGACTGGCACTCCCAACTGCTCCGCGGCCAGTGCCGCCGTGCGGGCCGAGGCGTCGAGCTCACGCACCGAACCGGTGGCGCCGGCGCGCTCCAGCGCACGGGAAACCCGTTCGGTAGCCGGATGCATGGACCCATCCCATCACGCCGGACGCCCGGACGGTGCCCGGGTCCAGCGGACGAAGTGTCGGGGCTGGCGCCGAGCGGGACCGTTGTCGGTGGGTCACGATACGATCGAACAAACGTTCGGTTGTGATGGGAAGGGGAATCACTGTGGCGAAGGTAATGGCAGCAGGGGCGAAGGCAGTGGCGGGCGCGGCGGCGGACCCAGCGGCCGACGCGCCGGCTGAGCGGATGGCGCCCTCGGGCGCAGCATGGGTGGAAGACCCAGTGTTGGGCACCAGACCAGTCGTCGGCGGGTCGGCGGGTTGGTCAGTGCGACGGCCGGCGCCAGTTCCCGCGGCCGCACGCGAATTGCTGGCCGATGCGGGCCGGGGGTTGGGCCGTGCCATCCGCGCCGGGACAGCGGCCGACAGGTACGCGGCGGCACACCTGGCGGCGCTACGTGCCGCGGCCGCCGTGCTGGCCGCCAAGGCGCGACCCCGGCGCGGGAGTTGCGTCAACGCCTGGACGCTGTTGGCGCGGGTGGCGCCGGAGTTGGCCGAGTGGGCGCAGTTCTTCGCTGCGGGCACCGCTCGGCGGCAAGCGGCGCAGGCCGGGCTGTCCGGCATGGTCTCGGCTCGGGACGCGGACGACATGGTGCGGCAGGCTGCCACATTCCTCGATCTGGTGGAGGTAGCCATCTCCGCGCGGCAGCCAGATCGGGTCGCCGGATAGGCCACTAGGCTGCATCCAGGTTCCGGTGGATCGGTGCCGCCAGCGTTCCCGACCCCGATGTCGATTTCGGCCGCCGGGCTCGGGCGGTGCGCGGGTGGCCTGGCACGGCACCGGCCGGGCAATGCGCGGCGCTGGGCGGGCGCATTACAAAGCGGGAGGAGCGGTCGATGACGGACAGCCGCCGGACCGCGTCGGACCCGGTGGCCGCTCTGGTGGCTGCTCTGGTGTTCGCGACGCCGGGAGCCGACGTTGTCGATGTCGGTGGTGGCAGTGGCACCAGGGCCGTTCAGCTGGCGGTCCTCGGCTGTTCGGTGACCGTTGTGGACTCCTCGACAGACGCGCTGGCCAGCCTTCGCCGGCGGGCGGTCGAGCAGGGCGTCTCCGACCGGGTTCGTGCGGTTCAGGCGGATGCAGACCAGCTCTCGGACCTGTTGCCAGCCGCCAGCGCTGATCTTGTGCTGTGCCACAACGTCCTGGAGTCCGTCGAGAATCCGACTGCTGCGCTGGCCGGGCTCGTTCCGGTGCTGCGCCCAGGTGGGCGAGCGTCGGTGCTGGTCGCCGGCCGTTGGAGCGCGGCGCTGGGAAATGCGCTTGCCGGTCGATTCCATGCCGCCGAGTCGGTGTTGCGTGATCCCGAGGGCCGGACCGATCCGGGGGATCCGCAGCGGCGGTTCGACATCGACTCGCTGAGCGCACTGCTGTCCGCGGCGGGCCTGACGGTGGAATCCGTGGCCGGTGTAGGTGTCGTCGCCGGCGTGGCTGCCGCGGCCGGACGGCAGATGCCCGCCGGAGACGCAGACGAGCTCGCGGAGCTGGAGCGGCTTTTCGAAAGCCAACCGGTGTTCCGCCAGCTGGCTGAGCACCTGCACGCGGTCGCTCGCCGACCGGGCGGCTGACGACCCGACGTCATGGGGCAGCAGGCAGGTGGTCGGCAGGTGACGGCGGATCCGTCCGCCGTTGACGACCGGGCTTGCACCGTGCTGCATGTGGACATGGACGCGTTCTTCGCCTCCGTCGAACTGCGCAAGCGGCCGGAGCTACGCGGCCGGCCCATGATGGTGGCCGGCACCGGCGGTCGCGGGGTGGTGCTGTCGGCCACCTACGAGGCCAGGCGGTATGGCATCCGATCGGCAATGCCCACCGCCGCGGCCGTCGCCCGATGCCCCGGCATCCTCGTGCTGGCACCGGACTCTGCTGCCTACCGGCGGGCGTCGGCAGACGTGATGGACCTGTTCGGCCAGATCACACCGTTGGTGGAACCGGTGTCGGTCGACGAAGCATTCCTTGACGTCGCCGGCGCCCGACGCACCGGCGGCCGACCCGGGCAGATCGCGCAGACCTTGCGACGCCGGATCGCTGACGAACTGGGCCTTACCGCAACGGTCGGCGCTGCGGCCAGCAAGTTCGTTGCCAAGCTCGCGTCCACCCTGGCCAAGCCGGACGGGCTGTTGCTGGTGCCTCCGGAAGCTGTGATCGGGCTGCTCCACCCGCTGCCGGTCCGGGCGCTGTGGGGCGTGGGACCGCAGACCGAAGCGCAGTTGGCCGCGCTGGGCCTGCTTACCGTCGGCTCGATCGCCGAAACCGACCCCGCGGTGCTGTGCCGGGCGGTCGGCGGCGCAGTCGGTCGCAAGCTGTTCGAACTCGCTTGGGGTCGCGACGACAGGTCCGTGCAGCCAGGCACGGCGGAATCCTCGATCGGCGCGGAGACCACCTTCGATGTGGACAGCGCCGACGACGCAGTGGTCCGCCGTGAACTGCTCGCGCTCTCGGAGAAGGCGGCCCGGCGGGCACGCGGGGCCGCCGTCGCAGGCTGGACGGTGTCGATCAAGATCCGCTTCGCCGACTTCTCCACTGTCACCCGGTCGGAGACCATCGACACGCCAACGGACATGGGGCGCCAGGTGTACGACGTGGCGATCCGCCAATGGCAGCGGCTGGGCGCCACGGGGCGGCGGGTGCGCCTGGTCGGCGTCCGGCTGGAGGGTCTGGTACCGGCCGCATCGGTCAGCCGGCAGCTGGAACTGGGCGTCGATGACCAACGGCCAGGATGGCGGGAGGCAGAGGGCGCGCTGGACCGCATCGCGGCCAGGTGGCCGGGCGCGGCGCCACGGCCCGCCACCTTGCTCGGCCCGCCGCTGCCGTCCTCGCCATCGACCTCACGGCGACCGAATTCTGGCCGACGGTAGAAGAGTCAGCGTTGGACTCGTATCCTGGAGTTAGTCCGCCACCAGCGGTACCCATCGAGGCGACCCAGCGGTCGGCCCGTCGTGGACAGGAGGAGGCCATGCCGCTCTCCGAGCACGAGCAGCGCATGCTCGACGCTATCGAAAAGGGCCTGTACGAGGACGACCCGAAGTTCGCAACCAGCGTCGATCCGGCACGGTTGCGACGTCGGCGGCCGATTCTGTCGGCGGGGATGTTCGTGCTGGGCCTGGTCGGGTTGGTGGTGGGCGTGATCGCCACCCAGACCGTGCTGGCTGTCGGTGTGGTGGTCAGCGTGGTGGGCTTCCTGATCATGGTTGGCGCTGTCGGGTTGTTCGCCTATGGGCTGCCAGGTGGCCGCGGTGCCGCGGCTGCGCGTCGTACCAGCAAGGTCGCCTCGCCACTATCGGAGCGCATGGAGGAACGGTTCCGCCGTCGCTTTGAAGACAACTGAGCGTCCAGGGCAGCTGAAGGGGTAACTGGCGAAGCACTGCTGATCCGCGGAGGCCATCGCCTCAGCACCTGTCGGCGGATCCGTCGGCGGACCCCGTGTCGAGCCGGCGTCGACCGATCAGCGGCGGGCCCCGGTGCGCAGTGACCGAGGCAACAGGCGGGATGTCAGCTGCAGGGGAGCTACCCGATCCAGCGCGCCGGCGACAGTGCGAACCCCGCGACGAAGGTCACCGGCTGCAGTCGGCTCCTGGGAGGGCGATGACTGCGAAGGTGCCGCATACCACTCGCGTTCCGCGGCGATCACCACTGAGCGCAGATCCTGCCTGGCTGCGGCGTCCAGGTGTGCTGTCTTGGCCAACCTGTTCGCGGTGATCCGGGCGGAGTCCGTCGGCCGTACCGCGATCCCGTGGTCCAGCAAGGTGTCCTCGATCTCCGACCAGGCGGCGGCACCGGCGCCCGATCGACCGCTGGCGGCCAGCCGCATTCGCCTCCGCCGGCGCAAGGACCGCAGCAGAGACGGCGTGCCGAGCACCAGGCCGAGCAGTAGTAGCGCGCCAATGGCAATCAGGGTTGGAACCAGCCATCTGCTGCTCGACTCGGCGGTAGCAGCCGGTGTCTGCTGCTGGTAACCAGGGACCTGGGCGCCGTCGACGCCGGACTGCATGGGTCGTTGCTGAGCCGTCGGCGTGGCGGCCGCGGGGGTGCTGGCCGTCGGAGTCTGCTGGTCGGGCTGTCCGGACTCCGCGGTGGTCTGGAAACCCTGCTGGCCACCCTGCCCGTCCACCACCGGCGTCGGGTCGAACCGAACCCAACCGGCCCGGTCGAACAGCACCTCCACCCAGGCATGAGCGTCGTTGCTGTCGATCAGGTAGCTGCCATCGGGCTGCCGAATGCCCTGGGTGAAACCGATCGCCACCCTGGCCGGGATGCCGACCGCGTCCAGCATGATTGCCATAGCGGCGGCGTACTGCTCGCAGTACCCCTTCTTGTTGACCAGGAAGTCCAGCAGGGCGCTACCACTGTTGCCGGTCGGCACGTCCAAGGAGTAGCTGAATCCGTTGCCGGGATCGGTGAAGTAGTGCAGCATCGCGTCGGCCGCGTCGTACGGGGTCCGCGCGCTCGCGGTGATGCTCCTGGCCTCGGCGACGACCTGGGCAGGCAGCGCGCCGGTCTGCGTCAACGGGTTGCCGGAGGACACGCTGTCCTGTTCCAGATCGGCGTCGGTGAGCGTCGGGAACGACGAGGAGACCTGGTACTGCGCCGGTTTGATCTTCTCGGTGCGGTGGATGGTCTGCAGGTTTGCGTCATAGGACCACTGCGACGCCAGGCCGGTGACGGAGTACGACCGCTGGTAAATGGGCAGGAAGTCGTCCTGGTATGCCAGCGGGGTCACCGTGACCCGCGCGGTGGTGCCCGACGGGTCCGGCGCGTTGGTGATCGGGCCATCGACGTTCATATCGTCGGCCGCCAACGGGCCGGCGGACCAGCCCTGGTTGGCCGTCCACTTCTCCAGCGCCACCGTGCGCAGATATTCGGGGTGGTCCAGGCCGGCCACCGACACCATGTCGACAGGCGTGCGCAGTTGCAGGCTGCCGTGCAGCGACGCGAACGGCGAGAGCCCGATGTTGTTCCCGCTGTGGCCGCTGTGCGGCAACCTGCCCTCGGTACCGATCGCCGTGGCCATCGAGGCGAGCAGCAGCGCGGCGGCGGTAGCCACGGCGGCGATCATCGTCCCGCGGATGGCCAGGCTGCTGCCGACCCGGGCACCAGAGTGCCGGCCCGATTGGCCGGCCGCCGCGAGCAGCAGCGCGTAAAGCACGGCAGGCCCCGCGAAAGACTGCCACGGCAACATGTTCGATGAGATCGATGCGGGGACGGAGTACAGCGTCAGCAGCGGAAGGGCAACCAGCGCGGGCGCCCGAACGGCGGCGGTGAGAACATCCACCAGCAACGCTGCAAGGCCGACGGACAGCGCGATCAGCAAGCTCATTGCCGTGGTGTCGGGAGTGGGCGGGACGGTGCTGAGGATCTGCTCCCAGGCCTGGCGAAGCAGCAGGCCGGCATCATGGATCGCCGGGCCGTTCGGGATCACCCCGCCGTAGCCGCCGATGGTGAACAGTCCGGTGAGGGTCACCGCCATGGCAATTGCTTGGAAGGCAACGGTCAGCCAGCGACTCAGACCGACCAGCCTGGCGCCGACGCCGATCAAGAAGATCACGCCGACCACCTCGATCAGCGGCAGGAGCCAATTGCTGCCGGCCACCAGCGGTGCCAGCGCCGAGGAACCGGCCAGCACTGCGAGGGCGCCGATCAGCGCCGGTATCAGCACCACGGAGTCAACCTGGGCGGCGGGCGGCAGCCCGGCATGTGAGCGCTCGGGGACGGCGTCGCGAGGCGTCCTGGATAGGGCCGGCGCCGGCGGCGGGGGGAGCGTGGTGGTCACGATAGGGCCCTGGCGCGAGTGGCGAATCCGTCGCCTGCCAGACACGCACGGTGCCAGGCATCGGCGAGGTCGTCCTGCGGACGGATCACTACCACCCGCCACCCGCCGGCGCCGAGCAGCGCTGCGGTCGCGGCCACCGGGTGGGTCGGGCCCGATGCAGGGTCCCAGCGCTGCACATCCAGCAGCAGCGCCACCGCGTGGGCTGACCGCGAGCGCGCCGCGATCAGCGAGCGGGTCAGCGCAGGCTCCATATCGCCCAGGACGGCGACCATCATCCCCCGGCCGACCGCGGCCATCGCGGCCAGATCACCCACCGAGTCCGGCTGCACGTCGGCCAGGCCGGCCAGTACGTCGTCGGCGATGTCGTTGCCCAGCGCGATCACCGAACCGGTGTGCCCGACTAGCCGAACCTGATAGTCGGCGGCCAACAAGTGCAGGCTGACGGATGCGGCCAGCGTCACCGCCACCTCCAGGCTGGACGCCGCGCCGATCCCGCGGTGCGCGCATGCACGATGGTCCAGCAGTACCGATGTCCCTCCGTGAGTGACCGGTTCGGACAACCGGACCATCAGTTGGTCGTGCCGGGCCGATGCTCGCCAGTGCATCGTGCGAATGTCATCACCGGGCGTGTACTGCCTGATCCGGACATCGGGCTCACCGCCGCTGGCGCCCGATGCGGCACGGCCGGAGGCGGCCGACCAGGCACCCGAACCGGCCGGCATGCCGATCAGCGGCACCACCCGCGGCACCACGATCACCTCGGTGCGGGTGGGCAGTATGCGGCTGCTCTCCCACAGGCCGAACGGGTCGGAAACTCGGATGCGGGGCGGACCGAGCTGGAACCGGCCACGGCGAGTCGCCGTCAACGGGTAAGCCACCACGCCGGTTTCCCCCCGGCTTAGCGGCGGGAGCAGGCTGCGGACTCCAGCCGTCAGATCGGTGGTGGCCGGCTCGGTGGCCTCCAGCGACCGGGTACGGCCGGCGCCGACATTGGTCAACAGCAGCCGCACCACGCCGGTGCTGCCCGGTCGCAGCTTGTCCGGAATCGCCTGATGGGTCGCCGAGACCTGGACCCGTCCGCCCATCGTCAGCAGCATCGCGACCAGCGGCAGCGCGATGGCCAGGATGCCGACCCGCAACAGGTCGCGCTCGTCCAGCAGGACCGCGCACAACCCCGCTGCGATGCCGCCGGCGAGCAGGCAGCGACCGCGGGTGGTCAGGCCGCGCTCACCACGGGCCGATCGCCGTGCCGGAACTGGTTCAGCCACCGCTGCCCCTGGGCACTCGGACCCGGCCCAGGATCGCCGCGACGATATCCTCCGCGGAGCGGTGCGCCGCATGCGCCTCAACCGTCAGCAGCAGTCGGTGGGCCAGCACCGGGATGGCCAGCCGTTGAATGTCGTCCGGGATCACGTAGCTGCGTCCGTCCAGGGCGGCCGCGGCCTTGGACGCCCGCCCCAGATGCAGTACCGCGCGCGGCGAAGCGCCGAGGCGGACTTCGGGCAGCGCCCTGGTGACTCCGACCACTTCGACGATGTAGCTGCGCAGCGCGGGGGACATCGCGATCTCCGATGTTGCCCGGATCATCGCCGCGGCGGTAGCGGTGTCCGCGACCGGCGTCATCTCATCCAACGGGTCGACCCGATCGCGGCCGGCCAGCATGGCGATCTCGGAGGCCGGATCGGGATATCCGATGGCGGTGCGTGCCAGGAACCGGTCTCGTTGCGCCTCCGGCAGCGGGTAGGTGCCCTCCATCTCGACCGGGTTCTGGGTGGCGAGCACCAGAAACGGCCTGGCCAGCCGATAGGTGGTGCCGTCGACGGTGACCTGCCGTTCCTCCATGGCTTCCAGCAGCGCGGACTGGGTCTTCGGCGAGGCCCTGTTGATCTCGTCGGCGACAACGATGTTGGCGAACACCGGGCCCGGACGGAAGTTGAACGAACCGGACTGCCGGTCGTAGATGCTCACCCCGGTGACGTCGCTCGGCATCAGGTCGGGGGTGAACTGCACCCGGCTGACCGTCGCGTCGACCGATGCGGCCAGCGCCTTGGCCAGGCTGGTCTTGCCGGTACCCGGTACATCCTCGATCAACAGGTGCCCCTCGGTGAGCAGCGCGACCAGCGCCAACCGGATGACCTCCGGCTTGCCGAGCAGGACCCGGGACATGGCGGCGCCGATCTGCGCGCCGATCCTGGCGACCATGGCCGGATCGGCCTCCAGGGTCAGATGTCCGGATTGCTCGACCCCGACGTGTTGCGCCACATTCATCCCTTCCAGTGGTTGACCGGCCCATTGTGCTGCGGAGCAGGCGTGAGTTCAGTCTGCCAGCGGACCTGCCGACGGCGCGGCCAAGGGGCTGATCCGTCGGGGGAGGAACAGCAGGCCGCCCGGTCGGCCGGTGGGCCGGACAGGGATTCCGGGCGGCCGATTGGCACCGCCTGGGGACGGAGTGGGGCGTATCAACAAACTGTGGAGTCAAGTGGGGTGAAGTGGGGTAGTCTCCTGACACCGGTACCTCGGCGATAGTGCCGGGGCGAGCTCCAGGTGCGACCGGACCGGGCGTACTCAGGCGGGAGGTGAGGGCAGGTGTTCCGTCGCTTCTCCGGCACCTACCCCCTCCGGCTGGACGACAAGGGCAGGGTCACGGTGCCGGTGAAGTACCGTCCGCAGTTCTCCGACGGCACGGTAGTGGTGCGCGGCCGTGGGGTGCGGTGCCTGTACCTGCACACCGCGCAGGGCTACGACACCTTCTCCGAGCCCTACCTCGGCGCTGCAGCGCAGGACCCTGCGGCTGAGGCCACCGCTCGCTACATGTCGGCCAACAGCGAAGACCAGAACATGGACGGCCAGGGCCGCGTGATGCTCAGCAGCCGCATGCGGGAGTACGCCGGCCTGACCAAGGACGTCGTACTGATCGGGTTCGGCGAACGCCTCGAGGTGTGGGACGCCGAGCTATGGGCGGCCTACGAGGCGGCCCAGGAGGGCGTCTACGCCGGCGACCCGATGCCGTCTGGGACCACCCGATGATCGCGACCCACCGACCGAAGACCGCACCGCACCGACTGAAGACCGCACCCTGCTCCCAGGCCTGCACCCGCCGCGGCCCTGGCACGACTTCCCCCGTGCCAGGTTCGCGGCGGGTGGGGACCTGGCGGCAGGGGCGGCTCGCACCGGTCCCCGCCACGCCGTCGCGCGGTAGCCAAGCGGCTTCGGCACAGCGGGTTTCGGGACAGCGGCTTTCAGATCAGCGGGCTTCAGCACAAGGGGAGGGGACCGCGATGCGTCCGGAGCACCTGCCCGTTCTGGCCACCCGCGTTGCCGAGTTGTTCGATCCGGTGTTGTCCGCGGACGGCGCCGTGCTGGTGGACGCCACCCTTGGACTGGCCGGGCACAGCCTGCAGCTCCTCGCCGCGTACCCGGGGCTGCGGGTGATCGGCATCGATCGCGACCCGCAGGCCCTTGCCATCGCCGGCGAGCGCATCGCCGAGGCCGGGGCCAGCGACCGGGTGCGTCTGGTGCACTCGGTGTTCGACGAAATCCCCGAGGCGGTCAGTGGCGGCCCCCGTTTGCGGCCGGTCGACGCTGTGCTGTTCGACCTCGGGGTGTCCTCCATGCAGCTGGACCTTGTCGGCCGCGGCTTCGCGTACGCCACCGACGCGCCGCTGGACATGCGAATGGATTGCACCGCCGGACGGACCGCAGCCGATGTGCTCAACACCTACTCGGCTGCCGAGCTGGCCAAGGTGCTGCGCACGTACGGGGAGGAGCGGTTCGCGGCTCGGATCGCCGGGGCCGTGGTTCGCGAGCGGGCCAAGCAACCGTTCGACACCAGTGGACGTCTGGTCGAGTTGATTCGGGCCGCCATCCCGGCGGCGGCCAGGAGGACGGGCGGCCACCCTGCGAAGCGCACCTTCCAGGCGCTTCGCATCGAGGTCAACGATGAGCTCGGCGCGCTGCGGCGGGCCATTCCGGCGGCCATCGATGTGCTGCGGGTCGGCGGCCGAATCGTGGTGATGTCCTACCAGTCGCTGGAGGACCGGATCGTCAAGCGGGCCATCGGTGAACTCACCGTCTCCACCGCCCCGCTTGACCTGCCGATGGACGTGCCGGGCCATCAGAGCGTGATGGCCTGGCTGACCAAGGGAGCAGAGGTCGCCGGCCCCGCCGAGGTCGCCGTCAACCCGCGAGCGTCGTCCGCGCGGCTACGGGCAGCGGTTCGCACAAGGCAGGCGCGGTGAGCGCGGCGGGCACGACAAGCACCACAAGCACCACAAGCACCAGCCGACAGCTGTCACGAAGTAGGAGGCGATGGGCGTGACGACCACGGCGCAGGGAGCCCCCACCGCAGGGGCGCAGCGCGCCTACCGCCGTCGACAGCGACGGCACCAACGGATGACCACACAGGCCCTGGTCTCTGCGGGCCGACCGATTGGCTCTGCGCTGACCAGAGTCCCGTTCATCATCGTGGTGATTGCGGTGCTCGGGGCAGGGGTGGCCGGGGTTCTTTGGTTCAACACCAAGTCCGACGAGTCCGGCATCGAGACCGTCCGCGCCCAGAGCGCTATTGCCAGCATGCAGCTTCAGATCGAGTCGCTGAACAGGGATATCGCGGACCTGGACGCGACTCCGCGGATTGCTTCGCAAGCCAGGCAACTCGGTCTCGTCCCTGCCGGCGACGCGGCCATCCTGATGGTCGACGGGGCCGGGAACGGCTCGGTGGTGGGCTCGCCGGCGCCCGTCCCAGCTGCGCCTGCCTCGACGGCGCCCGCTCCTGCGGTGCTCGATCCGGCCGGCACCGGTGAGGGCCAATGAGGCAGCCTCGGACCCAGGCTCCCGGACGGATCGATCGGCCCGCCGCCAGTGTGCGAACCAGGCAGCGCGCAGCGGTCAACGGCAGAGCAGTCTCGGACCCGGCGCAGGTCACGGATCGGCGGCTGAGCGTCGACCGCCGGATGTCGGACCGCCCAACGCCGGCCAGAGGTCGGGTGGCAGGCGCGGAGGCGCCGACCCGTCGCGGGGCCGCAAAGCCGCGGCGCCGGGCAACGCCGCCGTCGATTCGTGGCCGGCGCCAGCGTCGGCGCAAGCCGCTGGCCGTCAATCACCGGATGCGTGGCGGATTTGCCTTGACGGTGCTGCTGGCACTGCTCGCCGCGGTGGCAGTCAAACTCGTCTTCATCCAGGGCGTGGACGCCGCCGCATACGCCGCTACCGGCGCAGCACAGCGCAGCCGCACCGTCGACCTGCCCGCCACCAGGGGCACCATCACCGACCGGAACGGTGCCCAGCTGGCCTTCACCGTGCAAGGCGCGGCAGTAGCGGCCAGGCCGGCGTTGTTCAGCTCGGACGCGCAGCGCAGTGCAGTCGCCGACATCCTGGTCACCGACCTTGGGTCGACTGTCAGCAAGAGCGACATCATGGCCAAGCTCACCGACGGGAAATCGCCGTATGTCTACCTGGCCCGCGGCCTGATGCCGGCGCAGGCCGCCGAAATCATGAAGCAGGTCCGGAAGGTACTGAGCATCAAGCAGGTCGACGCGGTGGTGACCGAGCGGCAAGACCTTCGGCAGTACCCGGACGGTTCGCTGGCCGGATCGTTGCTCGGCACCGTGGCCTGGGACGGGCACGGCGCCGGTGGCATCGAGGTCAAGTACGACAAGGTGCTCAGCGGGGCTGCCGGGTCGCGGGAGTTCGACATCGATGCCTTGGGCAGAACCATTCCGGGCACCGAGCGGGCCATGACGCCCGCGCAGGATGGCGGCTCGGTGCAGCTCACACTCGACTCAGACCTGCAGTACACCGCTCAGGAGATGTTGCACGAGCACATCGTGGCCACCGGCTCGGTCGGCGGCAGCATTGTCGTCATGGGCGCCAAGAACGGCCAGGTCTATGCGATGGCCTCCGACGTGCCGGGCAAGACGCCGGCGGAGGTCGGGAACCTGGCCATCACAACCCCGTTCGAGCCCGGATCGGTGGCCAAGGCGGTCACCTTCGGGGCCGCCCTGGAACAGGGCATCATCACCCCGGACACCGTCTACGACGTGCCGGACTCGATCCGGATGGGCGGGCGCACCATCCACGATGCGTGGGGGCATTCCAAGGTCGGTATGACGGCCACCGGCATCCTGGCCAAGTCCTCCAACGTCGGAACGCTGATGATCGCGCAGCAGATTGGACCGGATGCGTTCGCCGCCGAGCTGAAGAAGTTCGGGCTCGGCGCCAAGACCGGGATTCAGTTGCCCGCGGAGTCGGCGGGGGTCGTGCCGGCCCAGTCGCAGTGGTCGGCAACCACCTTCGCGAACTTGCCGATCGGGCAGGGGTTGTCGATGACGTTGCTGCAGATGGCCAGCATGTACCAGGGCATCGCCAACGGCGGGCTGCGGATGCCGCCGACCATGGTGGCCGGCACTTCCAAGGACGGCACGCCGCAGCAGGTGGCCGCCGCCGCCCCGGTGCAGGAGATGAGCCAGCAGGCTGCCGGAACCCTGCTGGACATGATGCGAGGCACGGTCCAGGACGGCGGGTTCATGGACGGCGGTACCGCGCCGAAGGCCGCGATCACCGGATACCAGGTGGCCGGCAAGACCGGCACCGCCCAGCAGGTCGACCCTGCGTGCCACTGCTATTCAGCAACCAAGGTCAATGCCACCTTCGCCGGGATCGTGCCGGCGGACAACCCCCAGTTCGTCATCGCGATCATGCTGGACGCACCCCATGCCGGGTTGGAGGGCGGCACCAGCGCAGCACTGCTGTTCCACGACCTGGCGGCGTACACGATGCGGGCCTTCGACGTTCCGCCTTCGGCTGGCCCGGCCCCGCTGTACCACCTGTACACCAACACGGGCGAGTAACCTTGCCGGCCGTGCCCCCCTCGACCTCGCCCCGGCCGCAGCGCCCGCCGGGCGCGCGGCTCGGCCTGCTCGGCGCGCTGGTCGGATCATCGGTTGCGATCGGTGATCCACCGGGCGCGGCCGGGCCGGAAGGTCCGGTGATCACCGGGGTCACCAACCGGTCCCAGGATGTGCAGTCCGGTGACCTGTTCGCCGCGCTGCCCGGCTCCAGGGCACACGGTGTCACCTTCGCCGGTGCCGCGGCGGGCGCCGGCGCGGTGGCGATCCTCACCGACCCGGCCGGCGCCGCCGAGGCAGCACGGACCGGTGCCGCGCTGCCGCTGCTGGTCGTCGACAACCCGCGTGCCGTGCTCGGCGACGTCGCTGCTGCCGTGTACGGGAATCCCAGTGCAGCAATGGATATCGTCGGTATCACCGGAACCTCTGGCAAGACGACCAGCAGCTACTTGGTGCAGGCCGCGCTGGACGCCGATGGCCGGACCACCGGACTCGTCGGTACCGTGCACACAGTGATCGCCGGCGAAGTGTTGCCCAGTGCGCTCACCACGCCGGAGGCGCCGGACCTGCAGGCGCTGCTGGCCGTGATGCGCGAGCGCGGGGTGGCCGCAGTTGCGATGGAGGTGTCCAGCCATGCCCTCGCGCTGGGCCGGGTATCCGGAACGCGATTCGCTGTCGGTGCGTTCAGCAACTTGTCCCAGGACCACCTGGACTTTCACCACGACATGGAAAGCTACTTCGCAGCGAAGGCACTGCTTTTCGATGGCAGGGCAGCCCGCGAGGTGATCAACATCGACGATGAGCACGGCGTCAGGCTGGCCGAGTTGCGTCCGGACGCGGTGAAGGTGTCCGCCGCCGGGCGACCGGAGGCGGACTGGGCGGTCACCGGTGTGGCGCAACTGCCGGGTGGGATCCAGCGGCTGACGGTCCGCGGTCCGTCGGCCGGACCGGCGCAGGCCGATCTGGCGTTGCCCGGCCGGTTCAACGTCGACAATGCGCTGCTGGCGCTGGCCTGCGCCGATGCAGTCGGTGTCGACCCTGCGCTGGCCGCTGCGGCGATGCGCAACGTAGTGGTACCGGGACGGATGGAGCGAGTGGACGCTGGGCAGTCGTTCCTGGCGATGGTCGACTACGCGCACAAGCCGGCTGCGCTGCAGGCGGTACTGACGGCGGTGCGTATCGGACTGACCGGCCGGCTGATCGTGGTGGTCGGTGCCGGCGGCGACCGGGACGCCGGCAAACGGCCGCAGATGGGCGCCATCGCCGCCGCGCTGGCCGATCTGGTAATCGTCACCGACGACAATCCGCGTTCGGAGCCGCCCGCCGCGATCCGCGCGGAGCTCCTGGCAGGGACCGGCTCCGGCAGCGCGCAGGTGCGCGAGATCGGCGACCGGAGGGAGGCCATCGCGGCGGCCGTGCGTGCGGCAGATGCTGGCGACGCGGTAGTGATCGCCGGCAAGGGCCATGAGACGGGTCAGGAGATCGCCGGCGTCGTCCACCCGTTTGCCGACCGCGATGAGCTACTTGCGGCCCTGAACCGGAGCCACCGATGATCCCGATGACGCTGGCCGCGGCGGCCGCGGCAACCGGCGCCGCCGTGCCGGTCGGCGCGGCCGATGTGCTGGTCACCTCCGTCGAGTTCGACACCAGGCAGGTCCGCCCCGGCGCGCTGTTCGTCGCGTTGGCCGGCAGCCGGGTGGACGGCCACGATTTCGCCGCCGCTGCCGCCGCCGCCGGCGCGGTCGCAGTGCTCGGCTCGCGGCCGGTGGCGGCCGGCGTCCCGGAGTTGCTGATGCCGGACGAATCGGCGGTGCTGGCCGCACTGGCCGCGCTGGCCGCGGCCAACGCGGCCGACCTGGTTGCGGCCGGACTCATCGTTGTCGGGGTGACCGGGTCGTCGGGCAAGACGTCCACCAAGGATCTGATCGCTGCGGTGCTGGGCCGGGCCGGCGCTGTCGTCGCCGCGCATGAGTCGTTCAATAACGAGATCGGCCATCCATACACCGTGCTGCGTGCGGGCGCGGACACCCGCTTCCTGGTGCTGGAGCTGTCCGCGCGCGGTCCGGGACACATCGCCGCGCTCTGCGCGGTGGTGCCGCCGCGGATCGGGGTAGTGCTCAACGTCGGCAGCGCGCATCTGGGCGAATTCGGATCCGTGCAGGCCATCGCCGCTGCCAAGGGTGAGCTGGTGGAAGCGCTCCCGAGCGCCGACGCCGGCGGCATAGCGGTGCTGAACGCCGAGGACGCCAGGGTCGCCGCAATGGCTCGCCGGACCGCCGCAGCGGTGGTGAGGGTTGGCGTCAGGGCCGATGCTGAGGTGCGGGCCGGCGACATCGCCCTGGACGACCTCGCCAGGGCCCACTTCACGCTGCTGACGCCGGAGGGCAGCGCGCCGGTGGCGCTGCGAGTGGTCGGCGCGCACCAGGTGGGCAATGCGCTGGCGGCTGCGGCCGTGGGCAGGGCGGTCGGCATGAACGTCGGCGATATCGCCGACGCGCTATCGGCATCCGGTCCGGCTTCCCACTGGCGGATGGAGACCACCGAGCTGCCCGGCGGCATCACCGTGGTCAACGACGCCTACAACGCGAACCCGGAATCGATGCGGGCGGCGCTGGCCGTGCTGGCCGCGATCGGGGCGAACCGGCGGACCTGGGCAGTGCTCGGTGAAATGGCCGAGCTCGGACCGGCCGCCGCCGACGCCCATGCCGAGGTCGGCCGGCTGGTAGCGCATCTCAGGGTCGACCGGCTATTGGTGGTCGGCCCGGCGGCCCGGCCGATTCACCTGGCGGCAGGCCTGGAAGGATCATTTCGCGGGGAGTCGACGCACGTGCCGGACGCCGCTGCTGCGCTCGCGGTGCTCCGCAGGGACCTACGGCCGGGAGATGTGGTGCTGGTCAAGGCGTCCAGGGCGGTCGGGCTGGAACGGCTGGCGCTGGCACTGATCGCGAGCGCCTCCGCCGGCCCGACGGGCGGGGGATCCCCGGGATGAAGACCATCCTGATCGCCGCCGTCGTCGCGATGGGCGTGTCCATCATGCTCACTCCGTACCTGATCAAGATGTTCTCCCGGCAGGGCTTCGGCCAGGAAATCCGTGAGGACGGCCCACAGTCGCACTTGGCCAAGCGCGGCACCCCGACGATGGGTGGCGCGGCAATTCTGATCGCCATGTGGGTTGGCTACCTGGCGGCGATAGGAGTGCAACTCTTCACCGGCGGTGGCGGGGTGACCGCGTCTGCGTGGCTGCTGCTGTACCTGACCACCGGGCTGGGCGTTGTCGGCTTCCTCGACGACTTCATCAAGATCCGCAACCGGCGCAATCTCGGTCTGAACAAGCGGATGAAGCTGCTGGGTCAGACGTTCATAGCCGCGTCCTTCGGTGTGCTTGCCCTGCTCTTCCGCTCCGTCGGCGGCACCAAGGCCGACGGGACGACTTATCAAGGGCTGACGCCCGCCTCGACGAACCTGTCCTACACCCGAGTGCTCACCTGGTTCTCCTTCGGCGCCGTCGGGTTCGTCATCGTCGCGGTGCTGCTCATCGCGGCCTGGTCCAATGCCGTCAACTTCACCGACGGATTGGACGGGCTGGCGGCCGGTTCCTCGGTGATGGTGCTGGGGACGTACGTCGCCATCGGCTTCGTCCAGTTCCGCAATTCCTGTGGGCTGGAATTGTCAGCGGCCGCGATGGGCGGTTGCTATCAGGTCCGCGACCCGCTGGATGTCGCGGTGGTGGCCGCCGCAGCACTGGGCGGCTGCGTCGGGTTCCTCTGGTGGAACGCCCATCCCGCGCGGATCATGATGGGAGACACCGGGTCGCTGGCGTTGGGCGGGCTGATCGCCGGACTGTCGGTGCTGACCAGAACCGAGCTGCTGTTGGTGGTGGTGGCGGGGCTGTTCGTGGTGGAGATGCTGTCGGTGGTGATTCAGATCGCCGTGTACAAGGCACGCAAGGTCCGGGTATTCAAAATGGCCCCGTTCCATCATCATTTCGAACTGTCGGGCTGGACCGAAACCACTGTGCTGGTGCGCTTCTGGCTGCTCGCAGCGATGGCGGCGGCGCTCGGTCTCGGCCTGTTCTACGCCGACTGGCTCTCGTTGACCGGAGGCTGAGGTGTCGGCATCAGCTCGGCCGGCTCTGTCGGCGCTAGCGGCTCTGTCGCCGGACTCTCCAGGCGGCGTGCCGACGGGATCGACGGTGCTGGTGGTCGGTGCCGGTGTCACCGGTCTATCGGCAGCCAGAGTGCTGGCGCAGGCGGGTCACTCCGTGCTGGTCACCTCCGATCGTTCGGCGCCGGCGGCTCTTGCGGACCTGCCGGGATCGGTGACGTTCGTCGGAGACGTGCACATCCCGCCGCCGGGGACCGCGCTGGTGGTCACCTCGCCCGGCGTGCGGCCGGACTCCGCGCTGTTCGTTGCGGCCGCGGCGGTCGGTGTGCCGGTGATCGGCGAGGTCGAGCTGGCCTGGCGGCTAGACCGGGCCAGAGCCGCCGGGCCCCGCCCCTGGCTGGTGGTGACCGGGACCAATGGGAAGACGACAACCATCGGGATGCTCGAATCCATCCTGCGAGCGGCCGGCCGCACCGTGACCGCGTGCGGGAACATCGGCTGGCCGACCGTCGATGCGGTGACGGCAGTCCCGGACCAACAGGACATCGCGGCGGAGTTGTCCAGCTTCCAGCTGCACTACGCCCGCGGTATCCGGCCGCTAGCCGGCGCAGTGCTCAACGTCGCGCCCGACCACCTGGACTGGTACGGCGGGTCCATGGCTGACTACACCGAGGACAAGGCCGCCGCACTGACCGGCGACATCGCGGTCGCGGTGCTGGACGATCCAGTTGCGGCCCGGCTGCTGGCCACAGCGCCGGCGCCCCGCAGGGTGGGCGTCACCGCCGGCCGACCGGTCGGTGCCGGGCTGGGGGTCATCGACGGGATGATCGTCGACGGCGCGTTCGGGGCCGGCGTGATTCTGCCGGCCGCGCAGGTGCGCCCCGGCGGGACGCACAACCTGACCAATGCGATGACTGCCGCTGCGCTGGCGCTGGCGGCCGGCGCCGACGCCCCCGCCGTGGCGGCGGGGCTGCGCGCATTCCATCCGGGGGCGCACCGCAACGTCGAGGTCGCCGAGATCGACGGCGTCCGCTACATCGACGATTCCAAGGCGACCAACCCGCACGCGGCGCTCGCGTCACTGCGGACCTACCGCACGGTGGTGTGGATCGCGGGAGGTCAGTTGAAGGGCACCGCCGTCGATGACCTGATCGACGCGGTCGCCGACCGGCTGGCCGGCGCAGTGCTGCTGGGCGCCGATGCGGCCCAGATCGATGCCGCCCTGGCCCGACACGCGCCGGATGTCCGCCGGATCACGGTGCCGGGGACGGACGATGGGGTCATGGAGCGGGTGGTGCTGGCGGCTGCGTCGATGGCGGCGCCCGGAGATGTGGTTTTGCTGGCCCCGGCCGCCGCGTCGCTGGACATGTTCGACTCCTACGCGGCGCGAGGCGCCGCCTTCGCGCGGGCCGTGGCGGCGCTGGAGGACCGATGACGCGCGCAGCGCAGGCGGGCAGCGCCTCGGTGGGCGGTTCGGCGAGCCGCCGACTGCAGACCGCAGCCCGGTTGCTGGTCAGAGCCGGCCGGGACTGGCTGGACCGTCCGATGACGTCGCTGCACTTGGTGCTCGCCGTTTTCGTGCTGATGCTCGGCTTCGGGCTGCTGATGGTGCTGTCCTCGTCGGCCGCGGTTGCGTACAACAGCTCCGCCGGGTCGTCCTTCGCGGTGTTCCGCAATCAGGCGACCTACGCCGGAGTCGGTCTGGTGGGCTTCTTCTTCACCACCCGGATGCCGGTCAGGCTGATGCGCACGCTGTCGACGGCGGCGGTGATGGTCTCCCTGCTGCTGCTGGTCGCGGTCTTGGTGCCCGGGATCGGCAAGATCGTCTACGGTGCGCGCAGCTGGATCGACCTGGGACCGTTCCAGTTCCAGCCCAGCGAAACTGCCAAGCTGACTTTGCTGCTGTGGTCGGCCCATGTACTAGCAGCGCGCCGATCCGCGCTGCGGTCGCTGCGGGCACTGCTGGTCCCGGTGTTGCCGGTGTTCTTGTTGATGGTCGGGCTGGTGATGCTGCAGCCGGACCTGGGCACCACCATCACGCTGGCGATCGGGTTCTTCGCGGTGCTGTACTTCGCCGGCGCCCCGCTGTGGATCTTCGGATCGACTGCGGCTCTCGGTCTCGGCGCGGCGGCTTACCTGGCCATGTCGGCCGGCTACCGCGCCGCGCGCGTCACCGCGTTCCTGCATCCGACGACAGCCGATCCCAAGTTCACCTACCAGCTGTTCCAGGGCCTGTATGGGATGGGTAACGGCGGCCTTTTCGGCGTCGGCATCGGCCAGTCCCAGATCAAGTGGAGTTGGCTGCCGAATGCGGACTCCGACTTCATCTTCGCGGTGATCGGCGAGGAACTGGGCCTGATCGGCACCCTCATCGTGGTGCTGCTGTTCGGCGTGCTGGCCTACACCGGGCTGCGCATCGCCCGGCGCAACGTCGAGCCATTCGTCAAGATCGTTGCTGCGGCCGGGACGGTCTGGTTGGTCGGCCAGGCTGCCATCAACATCGGCTATGTGGTCGGTCTGCTTCCGGTCACCGGTATTCCGCTGCCGATGATCTCCACCGGCGGCACCTCGCTGATCATCACCATGGTGGTGTTCGGCCTGCTGGCCAACTTCGCTCGGCGGGAACCGCAGGCGGCCGCCGCACTGCACAGCCTGGGGCCGGGCCGGATCGCCGGGTTCCTCGGCATCGGCACCGCGGCCCACCCAGCGGCCCCGTCCAGGCGGCGAGCGAAGACACGGGCGCAGCGGGCGCGCCGCGACGCAGGTGCCGAGCGGCCGGTCAGGTCCGGGTCGGCCCGCCCAGTGCCGCCAACCGGGCAGCGCGAGTCGCGCACAGTGGCTCCGCGAGCAGTGGTCCCGCGCACGGCCCGGTCGGTGCCACGCGCAGGCGCGCCGAGGCGCGGACGTCGGTACCGGATCCGGCGCGCGCTCGGATTCCCGTTGCCGGCGCGGGCTACGCCGCGCACGGACCCCCGCGGCGCTGTGGCGGATCGCCGTGGCGCCGGGCCCGGCCGCATGGTGCGACCGTGACGGCCGGCGTCGTCCCGGTTAGAAGCGTGCTGATCGCGGGCGGTGGTACCGCGGGGCACATCGAGCCGGCGCTGGCGGTCGCCGACGCGCTGGCGGAGTTGGATCCTGGGCTGTTGATAACCATGCTGGGCACCGAGCGGGGGCTGGAGCAGACTTTGGTGCCGCAGCGCGGGTACCCACTGGAGCTCGTCCCGGCCACTCCGCTGCCGCGTAAGCCATCGCTGGACCTGCTGCGGTTGCCCGGCCGGCTGCGCGCCGCGATCGCTGCGACCAGAGCGGTGATGAAGCGCGAGAACGTCGATGTGGTGGTCGGTTTCGGCGGCTACGTGGCGCTGCCGGCCTACCTGGCAGCCCGCCGCAGGGTGCCGATCATGGTGCACGAGGCGAACGCCAGGGCGGGTCTGGCCAACCGGATCGGCGCCAGGTTCGCCACCACGGTGGCGACGGCGGTGCCCGGGTCGGGGCTGCGTCATGCGCAGGTTGTCGGTATCCCCGTGCGCCGGTCGATCAGCACGCTGGATCGCGCCGGTCTGCGGGCACAGGCCAGGGAGTTCTTCGGGCTGGACCCAGCCGCTCTGACCGTGTTGGTGACCGGCGGGTCCCAAGGGGCCCGGCGGATCAACGAGGCGGTCAGAGGAGCCGCTGCCGACTTTGCCGCCGCCGGTATCGGTGTGCTGCATCATCATGGCCGCAAGAACACCGTGGAGCCGGTGGATTCATCGCCCGCCTACGTTCGTGTCGGGTATATCGACCGGATGGACCTGGCCTATGCGGCGGCCGACCTGCTGGTGGCCCGGTCAGGCGCGATGACGGTGGCCGAGGCCGGCGCCGTCGGGCTGCCGGCAGTGTACGTACCGCTTCCGCACGGAAACGGTGAGCAGCGGTTGAACGCGGCGGCGCAGCTTGCCGCCGGCGCCGCGCTGGTGATCGACGACGCCGACTTCACCTCCGACCGGGTCCGCTCAGGCGTCATTGGCTTGCTCGCCGATCCCGCCAGGTTCGCCGCTATGCAGGCGGCCGCCGCCGGCGGCACCCCGGAACGAGTGGACCTGCGGCTGGCCAGGATGGCGCTTGCCGCCGGCGCCCGGGGGCGAGCGTGACGGGGCCGACAACGGGACCGGTCGACGGCGCCGTGCCGGTGACGGCCACCGGGGTCGAGCTGGCCCGAACCCATCTGGTGGGGGCCGGCGGGGCCGGAATGAGCGCCATTGGAAGGATCTTGGCCGACCGAGGATTTCTGGTCTCCGGGTCCGACGCAAAGGCTTCGCATGCGCTCACCGGGTTGGCGCTGCGCGGTGTGCAGACAGTCATCGGTCAGCGCGCCGCGAACTTGGATTTGCTACCAGGCGGCCCGACCGCCGTTGTGGTGTCCACCGCCATCAGGCCGGACAACCCGGAAGTCGTTGCCGCCAGGGAGCGGGGCCTGCCGGTGGTGCGCAGGGCGGATGCGCTGGCGGCATTGATGTGTGGCTATCGCGGCGTCTGCGTGGCCGGAACCCACGGCAAGACCTCGACCACGTCGATGCTGACAGTGGCCTTACAGCACGCTGGCCTCGACCCGTCGTTCGCCATCGGCGGCGAGCTGAACGAGTCGGGCACCGGGGCGCACGCCGGCACCGGTGACGTCTTCGTCGCGGAGGCCGATGAGTCCGACGGCTCGTTCTTGTCCTTCGCTCCGCACGGCGCGGTGATCACCAATATCGAGCCCGATCACCTGGACCACCACGGAACGCCGGAGGCGTATGCGGAGGTCTTCGTCGCGTTCGTCGACCGTATCGAACCGGGTGGCTTCCTGGTCACTGACACCGACGACCCCGGTGTTCGCGCATTGCTGGCCCGGCTGACTGCCTCCGGCCGGCTCGGACTGCCAAGGGTGATCGGGTACGGACGCAATCCGGATGCCGAGGTGCGGCTGGGCGCGGTGGCACTGCATGGCCACAGCGCCTCCGGCACCATCCAGCTGCCCGGTGGCGACAGCGTGCAGTTGGAACTGGAAGTGCCCGGCGAGCACATGCTCTCCAATGCGGTCGCCGCGCTGGCGGCCGGTGTCGCGTTGGGCCTGGACGCGGGTGTGATGGCGGACGGGCTGCGGTCCTACACCGGGGTACGGCGACGGTTCGAGTACAAGGGCAGGGCCGCCGGGGTGCGGGTCTATGACGACTACGCCCACCACCCGACCGAGGTCGCCGCGACCGTGCGGGCGGCGCGCGGAGTGTTGAACGATTCCGGCGCCGTCGGCCGGCTGGTGGTGATCTTCCAGCCTCACCTGTACTCGCGGACTGCCGCGTTCGCCACCGGATTCGCAGTCGCGCTGGCAGGCGCCGACATCGCGGTGGTGCTGGACGTGTACGGCGCGCGGGAGGATCCGCAGCCAGGGGTCTCTGGCCGGCTCATCGCTGAGCAGATCCCGGCCGGCACTGCTCAGGTGCACTACCTGCCATCGCTGGCGCAGGTGCCTACGGCGGTTGCTGACCTGGTTGCCGATGGCGATCTGGTGATCACCATGGGCGCAGGCGACGTCACGATGCTGGGCCCCGAGTTGCTGGCTGTGTTGGGGGCCCGATGACCGCCGTGCTGTCCGCTGCTGACCGGCGGACCGAGCAGGATCTGCCGCCGCGCCGGTGGCCGATCGTGCTCGCGCTGGTATTGGTCACCGCGCTGCTGGCCGGTGCGGTCTACGTCATCTGGTTCTCGCCGGTGCTGGCGTTGCGCACGGTCACCGTGACCGGGGCGGACGCCGAGCTGACCGCGCAGGCCCGGGCGGCGGTGACCGAGCCGGTCGGCACCCCGCTGGCGTCGATCGACGTCACCGCAGTCCGGGACAGGGTCGCTCAGCTGGATTCGGTGGATACGGTGTCGGTTACTCGCAAGTGGCCGCACGAGCTTGTCGTCTCCGTCGTCGAGCGGGTGCCGGTGGCCACCGCCCAGGCGAATGGCCGGTGGTGGCTGCTGGCCGAAGATGGGACGCCGTATCGGCCGGCGGCGGTCCAGCCGGCCGACCTGATGCCGATCGCGCTGGCCACCCCAGGGCGAGGGGACAGGGCATCAGCGGCCGCGTTGACCGTGCTGAAGGCGCTGCAGGGCCTGCCCCCGACGCTGTTGGCCAGTGTCGTGGCGATCGTGGCGAGAAGCGATTACGACGTAGAACTGAGACTTTCTGACGGACGCACGGTGCTGTGGGGCTCCACCGCTGATCTGGCCCGTAAGGTTCAGGTGCTGCCGGCGGTGTTGGCACAGCCGGGGACGGTGTTCGACATCACCGACCCCACCATGGTCAGCGTTCGCTGATCGCTGCGGTGCCTGGTCATCGGGTAGACCGCCGTGACCGCCGTGACCGCCGTGACCGCCGTGACCGCCGTGACCGCCGTGACCGCCGCAGACCCCGCGGCGCGCGGTGAACGCCACATTTTCTTCCGTGTCGGCGGCGCGCCTCCGGCGAGTGCCCGCCGCGTCGTCCTAGCGTCTTCGAACAGGACAGGTTGACATAACTATAACCGTCTGGTTGAGGTCGAGAGTTGGCTTCGCGGGCACACCACCGGGCTCCAGCCGGCAGCTGGGCACATCGAAGGACGAGTTCAAGAAGGGCACCAGCCATGACGCCTCCGCACAACTACCTGGCCGTGATCAAGGTCGTCGGCATCGGCGGCGGCGGGGTCAACGCCGTCAACCGGATGATCGAGGTCGGCCTGCGCGGGGTCGAGTTCATCGCCATCAACACTGACGCGCAGGCGCTGCTGATGAGCGATGCCGACGTCAAGCTCGACGTCGGCCGGGAGTTGACCAGAGGGCTGGGCGCCGGTGCCAACCCCGAGGTCGGCCGCAAGGCCGCCGAGGACCATCGCGAGGAGATCGAGGAGGTCCTCAAGGGCGCCGACATGGTCTTCGTCACCGCCGGCGAGGGCGGCGGCACCGGCACCGGCGGCGCCCCGGTGGTGGCCTCGATCGCCCGCAAGCTCGGCGCTTTGACCATCGGCGTCGTCACCCGGCCGTTTGCCTTCGAGGGCAAGCGTCGCGGCGGCCAGGCCGAGGACGGCATCACCGAACTGCGCAACGAGTGCGACACCCTGATCGTGATCCCCAACGACCGGCTGCTGCAGCTCGGCGACCTGGGTGTGTCGCTGATGGACGCCTTCCGCTCGGCCGACGAGGTGCTGCTCAACGGTGTCCAGGGCATCACCGACCTGATCACCACTCCGGGCCTGATCAATGTCGACTTCGCCGATGTCAAATCTGTGATGGCCGGCGCCGGCACCGCCCTGATGGGCATCGGTTCCGCGCGCGGCGAGGGCCGGGCCGTGCAGGCGGCACAGAAGGCCATCAACTCGCCGTTGCTGGAGGCGTCAATGGACGGCGCCCACGGCGTCCTGCTGTCCATCGCCGGCGGCTCCGACCTGGGCCTGTTCGAGATCAACGAGGCGGCATCACTGGTTCAGGAATCCGCGCACGAGGACGCGAACATCATCTTCGGAACCGTCATCGACGACTCGCTGGGCGACGAGGTGCGGGTCACCGTGATTGCGGCCGGATTCGACTCCACCCCATCGGTGATGCCGCCGGTGAACCGTACTGCCTACCGCACGCAGGGCGCTGACGGCGCCCAGTTGACGCCATCGCCGGACTACGGACGCCCGACCGAGGCGCAACAGGGCGGTTACCTGCGACCCGACGGCACCGCTCCGCAGCAGCGGCCCTACCAGGGCGCCGGTCCGGCAGCGACCCCGCCGGCGTCGTCCGGACAAGTTTCCGGTGGGCCGTTGGGTCGCGGGTTGCCGCTGGACGAGGATGACGACGATGTGGACGTGCCGCCGTTCATGAAGCTCTGACCCGGCGAGCCGATAGGCATACCTAGCGGAGCGGAGCGAGACGGATGCGGATCCGGCGGGTCTTCACCACCCGCAGGGGTGGGGTGTCCGCGCCGCCGTGGGATTCCTTCAACCTGGGCAACGGTGTCGGTGATGATCCGGCGGCGGTTGCCGCAAATCGTGCTCGGCTGGCTGCCGAGACGGGACTGCCTGCCGGTCGCATTGTCTGGATGGACCAGGTGCACGGCACCACTGTGACCAGGGTGACGTCTGCGCAGGGCGCACTGGCAACGGCCACCGATGGCCTGGTGACGGTCACCCAGATCCTGGGCCTGGCGGTGTTGGTGGCCGACTGTGTGCCGCTGCTCGCCGCCGACCCGGTGGCCGGCGTGATAGCCGCGGTGCATGCTGGGCGCCGGGGGGCGGCGTCCGGCGTGGCCATTGCCGCGCTTCGCCAGATGGAGCGGGCCGGGGCCGACATTGCCAGGGTTGAGGTGCTGGTGGGTCCGGCAGTATGCGGGGAGTGCTACGAGGTGCCCGCTGCGATGCGAGACGAGGTTGAGGCCACATTGCCGGGGTCGGCCTGCCGCACCGCGATCGGAAGCCCAGGATTGGATCTTCGCGCCGGCCTGGTTCGCCAGCTCCGGACGGTCGGGATCGCCGGGCTACGGGTTGATCCGAGGTGCACGATGTCCGACCCAGAGCTGTACTCGCACCGGCGTGGGGCGCCGACCGGCCGATTTGCCGGGCTGATCTGGATGCAACCGTGAAGTACCAGGGTGCGCACGGTGTGTCGAACCCGCGCGCGGTCCGTTCGGGCCGTTAGCCTGCAGTCGAAGGCCAGATTCGGCGCCGTGCCACGGCGCTGCCGAGGAAGGAATGACCGATGGGTTCATGGCGCAGAATGGGAGCCTTCCTCGGGCTGGTCCCTGAGGACGAGCACCGCGACGACAGCGAGTACGACAGCGAGTACTACAGCGGGCCGGAGTACTCCGCCGGCGCCGGTTACCGGGCCGGCGCCGCAGGCTACGAGGACGAATCCTCGGCAGTCGGCGGCGCCCGCGGCAGGGGGCGGGGGTACGTCGAGCCGATCACTCAGGGGTCGCTGGCCATGCAACCGCGGGAGGAGCTGCGGCCGGCAGTGGACTCGGCGGCCGGTGCCAGGCCGGTCACCGTTCGGCTCACCGGCTTCGGCGAGGCGCGGATCATCGGCGAGCGCTATCGAGACGGTGCCTCGGTGATCTTGGACATGACGGACCTGTCGGACGCCGATGCGCGCCGGGTTGTCGACTTCGCTGCCGGCCTGGCGTTCGCATTGCGCGGCTCGATCGATAAGGTGACCACCAAGGTCTTCATGCTGCTACCCCCGCACGCTGACCTGTCCGCAGAGGACCGTAGGGCGTTCGTGGGCAGCTACTCCGCCCGCTGACAACCGTTCGTCGCCTCCCCGATCCGAGCGTCAGGTAAGAGTGGTGGGGTGAGTATTCTCTGGCAGGCGGTGTTCCTGCTGCTGTGGTTGTTTCGGCTCGCGCTCCTGGGACGCATTGTGATCGAGTTCGTGCGGGTCTTCGCACGCTCGTGGCGGCCGGCGGGTAGGCCGGCGGTGGCACTGGAGATTCTGTACTCTTCGACGGACCCTCCGGTGAAGCTGCTGCGTAGGATGATCCCGATGGTCCGGCTGGGCGGGGTAGGGTTCGACCTCAGCATCATTGTTCTGCTGATAGTCGTGTACATATTGTTACTTGTCGTCGGCCGGTTGATCTAGCCCGATCGGCGGCGCTGTCGTCCACACCGCAACGGAGGAAGCAATGCGGCTCACCCCGGCCGACGTACACAACGTCGCCTTCAAGAAGCCCTCGATCGGAAAGCGGGGCTACGACGAAGACGAGGTCGATGCGTTCCTCGACATTGTCGAGGCGGAGCTGAGCAGGCTCATCGAGGAGAACAATGAGCTGAGTCAGCGGCTGGCAGCCTACGAGTCTGGCTCGGTGCCGACCGGAACCGGTTCGGCCATCTCGGCGTCGGCCGAGGATTCCGGTCCCACGGCCCAGCAGTACCTCGAGCAGGCTCCCGCCGACGACGTGCACGAGCACGAGGCGCCGGCGGAGCCGGCGCAGCGCGACCCGGCCATGCAGGAGTCGGCCCAGTACCAGCAGGCGCCGGACGTCCAGCAGGCACCGGCCGAGCAGTTCTCCACAGCGGAGCAGCCGGTAGTCCAGGCGGCTGTGGCTGCGCCGGTGGCGGCCCCCGCCGACCACCACATGCAGGCTGCCCGGCTGCTCGGGCTGGCTCAGGAGACCGCAGAGCGGCTCACCGGCGAGGCCAGCGCCGAGGCGGAGTCCACCCGGTCCAGCGCCCGCGCCGAGGCGGAGAAGCTGCTCACCGATTCTCACAACGAGTCGGAGCAGATGCTCTCCGACGCACGGGGCGAGTCCGAGCGGATGGTCTCCGAGGCCAAGAACAGCTCGGAGTCCATGATCACCGAAGCCACTGCCAAGTCCGAGGCTACTGTTCGGGACAGCCAGCTCAAGGCCGAGGCGATCGATCGCGAGGCGCAGCGCAAGTACTCCGAGGTGATGAACCAGCTCACCACCCAGCGCACCAGCCTGGAGAAGAAGATCGACGACTTGCGCACTTACGAGCGTGAGTACCGCGGCAGGTTGAAGAGCTGGATCACCGACCAACTCCAGCAGCTCGATGCCTCTGCCGGTGATGTGACAGCCGGTGATGTGGCGACCGGTGACGCGACAGCCGGTGACGCGGCAGCCGGTGATGCGGCAGCCGGTGATGTGGCGACCGGTGACGCGACAGCCGGTGACGCGGCAGCCGGTGATGCGGCTGTCACGGACGATGCCCAGCCGGATGCCGCCGAGACGCCCGCGGACCCCGACATCCGCGGGGAGTGACCGACCAGCGGTACAGTCCTAAGACACCGTGTGAGCACCGCACCGCGTTCGCATTTCGGGTGCGGCGCGGTTGCTGATCCGAGGCCCGGTGCCCCGCCGGTCAGCGACACTCGCACGATTTGCTACACCTGAGGTTCTGTGACACCTGAAGTCCTGCTACACCTGAAGTTCCGACAATTGAAGAGCATTTCCGCGGCTTCGACCCGGCCATCACCGGCGAGCCATTCGGAAGAACCGGGCCGGCAGCAGTGCCTGTCCTTACTAGAACCGAACGGGGTCGGCCCGTCACAGCCGGAACAGAGTGGCCGGTCCGCGCCCCCATCGGGGACGCCCGGGGCGGCAAGCGGGGTGGTACCGCGCGGCCTGACGGCCGCGTCCCTGCACGGCAACGGCAGCCCGACCCGGCGCTGCGGCCAGGCAGGAGCAGGAGGTACCAAGTGACAAAGCACTCGACCGAGGTCCACCCATCCGGTGACGGCGCAGACGGTATGCCGGCGCCGAGTGGCCCAGATGTCGGCGCGGGCTCCGGTTACCCGCTGGCCGGCACTGAAGAGGTTGTGGTGCACCCGGACTTCCCGGCACTGGAAACTGCGGTGCTGGCCTACTGGGCGGCCGACCACACATTCCAGGCATCCATCGACGCCCGCCCGGCCGGCCACGATGGAAGCAACGAGTTCGTCTTCTACGACGGCCCGCCGTTCGCCAACGGCCTGCCGCATTACGGACACCTGCTCACCGGATACGTCAAGGACGTGGTGCCGCGGTACCGGACTATGCGCGGGCAACGGGTGGAGCGGCGGTTCGGCTGGGACACCCACGGACTGCCCGCGGAACTGGAGGCGATGCGGCAGCTGGGGATCAAGACCAAAGAGGAGATCCTCGACCTAGGCATCGACGCCTTCAACGACGCCTGCCGCGCTTCGGTGCTGAAGTACACCGACGAGTGGCGCGACTATGTGACCCGTCAGGCCCGCTGGGTCGACTTCGACAATGACTACAAGACGCTGAACCCGGACTACATGGAGTCGGTGATCTGGGCCTTCAAGTCGCTGTACGACAAGGGGTATGTGTACGAGGGCTTCCGTGTCCTGCCGTACTGCTGGAACGATGAGACTCCATTGTCCAACCATGAGCTCCGGATGGACGATGACGTCTACCAGATGCGCCAGGACCCGGCGGTCACCGTCGGGTTCCGGCTGGACCGCACAGGCCCGGACGACCCGCTGGGCGGGGCTCTTGCGCTGATCTGGACCACCACGCCGTGGACGCTGCCGAGCAACCTGGCAGTGATGGTCGGCCCGGACATCGACTATGTGGTTGTCGAGGGTCCGCATCCCGGCAACCCCGACAACACCGAGCGGTACCTGATCGCGCACGCCAGGCTGGCCGCCTACCAGCGCGAACTCGGCGAGGATGCCGAGCAGCGGATCGTGCTGCGGTGCAAGGGGTCCGACCTTCTCGGACGGTCCTACACGCCGCCGTTCGGCTACTTCACCGGCCACCCGGGAGCGCACCGGGTGCTGGCCGCGGACTTCGTCACCACCACCGACGGCACCGGCCTGGTGCACAACGCCGGGGCGTTCGGTGAGGAGGACAAGGAGGTCACCGATGCCAACGGGATCGAACTGCCGGTGGTGGCGGTCGGGCCCGATGGTCGGTTCCGTTTCCCGGTCGCCGACTACGAGGGCATGCTCGTCTTTGATGCGAATGCGCACATCATCGACCACTTGCGGGCCCGTACTGCCGGTGACGGCGAGATGGCCGACACCACAGCGGGAACGGTGCTGCTGCGCCGGGAGACCTACGAGCACAGCTACCCGCATTGCTGGCGCTGTCGCAACCCGTTGATCTACATGGCGGTCTCGTCCTGGTTCGTGCAGGTGACCAAGTTCCGCGACCGGATGGTCGAGCTGAACGAGCAGATCACCTGGGTGCCCGAGCATGTCAAGCACGGGCAGTTCGGCAAGTGGCTGTCGAATGCTCGCGACTGGTCGATCTCCCGGAACCGGTTCTGGGGCAGCCCGATCCCGATCTGGAAGTCCGACGATCCGCGATATCCACGGATCGACGTCTACGGCTCCTTCGCCGAGTTGGCGCGCGACTTCGGTGAGTTGCCCACTCGCGTCGACGAGAGCGGGCAACGGGTGCCGGACCTGCATCGGCCGAACGTGGACCGGCTGATCCGGCCGAACCCTGACGACCCGACCGGCGCTTCGATGATGCGCCGAGTCGAGGACGTGCTGGACGTGTGGTTCGACTCCGGCTCGATGAGTTATGCGCAGGTGCACTTCCCGTTCGAGAACGCCGACTGGTTCGAGCATCACTTTCCCGGTGACTTCATCGTGGAGTACATCGGGCAAACCCGTGGCTGGTTCTACACCCTGCATGTGCTGGCCAGCGCGCTTTTTGACCGGCCGGCGTTCTCCACCTGCGTCAGCCACGGGATTGTGCTGGGTGACGATGGACAGAAGATGTCCAAGTCGCTGAACAACTATCCGGACGTGTTCGAGGTGTTCGATCGGGACGGCTCCGATGCGATGCGCTGGTTCTTGATGAGCAGTCCGATCCTGCGCGGCGGAAACCTGATAGTCACGCAGGAGGGAATCCGCGAGGGGGTGCGGCATGCGCTACTTCCGCTGTGGAACGCCTGGTACTTCCTGACGCTGTATGCCGGCGCTGCGGGCGGCCCTGGCAATCCGGGCCGGATCGGTCGGCTGCGCACCGATTCCGTCGACATCCTGGACCGGTACATCCTGGCCAAGACCGGTGATCTGGTTACCGCGGTGACCGCGCAGCTGGACGGCTTCGACATCGCCGCCGCCTGCGCCAGCGTGCGGTCGTTCCTCGAGGTGTTGACGAACTGGTACGTGCGGCGCTCTCGTGGGCGGTTCTGGGACGGCAGCGCCGACGCCATCGACACCCTGCACACGGTGTTGGAGGTGATCTGCCGGGTCGCCGCCCCGCTGCTGCCGCTGGCCACCGAGGTGATCTGGCGGGGGCTGACCGGCGGTCGCAGCGTGCACCTGACCGACTGGCCTTCCGTCGGAGACCTGCCGGCCGATGACGCCTTGGTGGCGGCAATGGACGAAGTCCGCGAGATCGCCTCGGTGGCCCTGGCATTGCGAAAGTCGGCGCATCTACGGGTGCGGCAGCCACTCGCCTCGATGACGATCGCCACCACCGATGCCGGAGCGCTGCGGGAGTTCGCCGACCTGCTCGCAGACGAGGTCAACGTCCAGTCGGTACGCATCATCGAGTTGGCCGCTGATGACACGCGGGTCACTCGGCGGCTGAGTGTGAATGCGCGCGCGGCCGGGCCGCGGCTCGGATCTGCCGTGCAGCAGGTGATCCGGGCTGCGAAGGCCGGCGACTGGGCGGTGATCGATGATGGCACGGTTGCTTGCGGGGGCGCCACGTTGACCGACGGCGAGTACACCATGGAACTGACCGCGGCAGGCGACGCCGGTGGCGCGGTGGGACTGCTCCGCTCCGGCGGGTACGTCCACCTGGACACCGTGCTGGATGATGATCTGCGCGCTCAGGGGACTGTCAACGACCTGGTTCGGGTCGTCCAGCAGGCTCGCCGGGATGCCGGGCTGCAGGTGTCGGATCGGATCGGGCTGACGCTACAGGTTCCGGACGACGTGTGGAATGCAGTATTCGGTCACCTTGCTGAAGTCGCCGCAGAGACGCTGGCTACCAGCGTGTCTCGCGGAGCGTTGGAGGGCGGCGGCTTCGATGGAACGGTCGGCGATGGGGCGCCCGTGCGGGTGGGCGTTGCCGTCGCACGCTGACTCGGTGGCGCCGGCGGGTCAACGAGCGGGCCGGACGACCGGCGCAGCAACCAGTCCACGGCGCTGGTCGTGGCTGTGTCGGCGCCGGCCGTCGACGGCAAGGCCAACACCGCGGTGTGCGCCGCCATCGCCGCGGCGCTCGGCGTCCGCCCCCGGGACGTCCGCATCGTCAGCGGCCTGCGCAGTCGGAACAAAGTCGTCCAAGTCGACGGCGATGCAGCAGCTCTGGCGGTTGCGGTGGCAAGGCTCCGGACAGACGAAACAGTGGAACGGTAAGTAGCGGACAGCATGCTCCCGCCGCGTTGAGCGGGGATGGGTGGATCCTGCTGGCTGCGCCCCTTGCCGTTTGGGGTTAAGGATGCAATGCGTACTAGTGCGTATAGCCCTATCCGGGACGATTCGCGAGACTGGCGAGCACCGCCGAACTGTCTGCGGTGCATGTAGCGCGGGATGGGATGGATCGGTGTCGACAGGGCCTACTGAGTTGGGAACGACGGTGCGGCGGCGCCCACCGTCTTCCATCATCCGAATTGGCATCGCGGTCAGTCTGCTCGCCGGTGTCACGGTGGCAGTTCCCGGCGCGTCATCGGCGGCGAGCGATGCGGGTCCAGCGACCGACAATCGACCGTTCACCATCTCGGTGCTGGTCGACGGCGATGCTGGCAGCAGGGAGCAGGTCCCCAGTATCAGCGATGACGGCCGCTACGTGACCACGACGGAGTACGGAACCGGTGGAGAGGCGGTCTATCTGCTGGACACTTCCACTGGGACCCGGCAGCTGGCGAACCCGTCCGTGGACAACCCTGATGTCAGCGCGCCGACGCAGCTCTGGTTCGACCCGGTCGTATCCGGCGATGGAAAGACGGTCGGCTACACGACCGTCGGCGAAGGCATGGGTCTTCCGTCACCAGGGATAGAGCGCCCTGGTGTGATGACCGGGGTGCTGTTCGATACCGAGACCTCGGTGCTAAGAATGCTTCCCGTGCCTGCCGACCATCACACGAACCTCTGGGGTGCGGAAACTAGAGTATTGGACCTCAGCTTCGACGGCACTCGGGTGCTTTACTCGTTCGGGGATATGGGCAGCAAACGGCTGATGGTAGCCGATACGACGACCGAGCCGTGGACCGTGCACACCCTGGTGCGACACAGTCCCCCCTCTCAGCTTGATATCGGCGGCGCCCAGATCAGTGGCAACGGGCAGACCGTCGTGTCCTACCTCAACCAGGGCCCGTGCTGCAAGGACCCGGAACGGCTGTTGGTCCACGACCTGCCCGCAGTTGGCGCGGCTGCCGAAGAACCGAATCTGCGCTGGTCCACCGATCTCACCGACTTGACGAAGGAGCCGCCGGCCATTAGCGGTGACGGCCAGACCGTGGTCTGGACCAATTATGTGGCACCTACTAAGCGGATCTTCGTACGTGATCTGGCCAATTCAGAAACCAGCGAGATTGCACTACCCGACGGCGCCCACGAGCTGACCTCGGACGTGGCGCTCAGCGCCGACGGTTCTACCCTGGTGTTCGGGGCGGAACACCGGACGGAAGGTAGCGAAGGCTGGGACGCAGTCACCCAGTTGTATAGCATGAATCGGGCTTCCGGCCAGACTGTGCAGGTCACCGTGCCGCTAGATAATTCGCCGCCGGATGCCGACCGCGGGGCGGGGAGCCAAAGTCCGGACGTCAACGCCGACGGGTCTGCAATCGTGTTCCGTTCCGGCGACACTGTGCTGGTGCGGGGCGCGTGGGGCCCGGTGATGTTGGCGAAACTCTCCGATCAGTCGCCGCCGAGCTGGCCGTCTGACGCGTCACTGCGCGTCGTCGACATCGGCGCGACGTTTGCCCGGGTGGAATGGGATGAAGCCGTTGACGATATCGCGGTGGCCGGGTATCGGGTGTACGTGGACGGGACGCTCGCGGCGGAACCCGCCGCCGCGGATCGGTCCGTCGTGCTGACCGAGCTCACCCCGCAAACCAGTCATCTGCTGGCGGTCGAGGCTATTGACGGCGCCGGCGCTGCCGGACCGCGACTGACCGCGACCGCAACGACCACGGCGGTTGAGGCGGGCGCTGCCGCACTGACTGCGGCGGCCAACCCGGACGGCACTGTCACGCTGTCGTGGGATCCTGCAACCGGTGACGTCGAGGGCTACCGGGTGTATCGGGACACGGTCGCGGGCTGGGTGATACTCGAATCGGGGCCGACCGGCACCGGAAGCAGCCACATCGATGCGGGAGTCCCGGCGTCCTCCACCGTGCACTACCGGGTTGCGGTGGTGCGCGGCGGCGCCGAGCTGCCGCACACCGTCCCGGCTACCACCACCACCCCCGCGATCCCGGCGCCGCAGGTCAGCTGGACGGCGCCGCGGATGCGGCAGGGGGAGCTGGTCCTCGGCGGAACCGTCGAGGTCATCGTGCAGGGTCAGCCATTTCGGCACGGTGAGGTCAGGATCGACGCTGGTGCCCCTAGCGGGCCGGTAGCCGGGATTGACATCGCGCTGACCGAAACTGAACCGGGAGTCTATTCCGGCTCCGCGGTCATTCCCGCAGGCATCGCTGTAGCGCAGCGGCTCACCGCCCGGCTGCACGACGGAGCCGGTCATCAGACGTCGACGAGCGGGCGGAGCCTACCCGCTCCGGTCAGCGGTGCCATCACCGTCAATTTCGACACCCGCGCACCTCTGGACGGCTCCATTCTCGATATATCCAGCGCAGCAACCACTTCCGCGACCCGGCTATACCTGCAGGGCACCGGACCAGTGACGATCCCGGTGCGGGCGACCGGCGACCATCAGCTGATCGTGTGGCTGCCGGACGGAGCTCAGGGAGCCAAGGTGGCCGGTTTGAGCGTCGCGGCGGGGAACGTTGTTCCCGTCACGGCCGTGGTCCGGCGGTCTGCGACGCTGAACATCACAGTCGTCACCCCTGATGGCACGCCCCTTCGGGACGCCGATGTCGCGGTACGTGCCGAGGGCTCGCCCAATGCCACAAAGGGCCGCACCGGTTCGGATGGGTATGTGAAGTCCAACGGATGGGATGATCGGATGGACGCGGCGGTCACCGTGACTTCTAGAACCGTTCCGCTGCAATCCGAGTCACCGACGATACGGCCGCTCGCGCCCGGGGAGAATTCGGTGCGAGTGGTCGCGACGCCGGTGCCGACGGCGACCGCGACCGTCCGGGCCACCCTCGGCGGGGTCCCGGCGCGCGAGGTGTACATCACGGTGCAGCAGGTGATATCCGGGGTACCGGTCTCGAGGCAGGGGAGAACCGGTAGCGACGGCACCGCGACGATCACTGGCTTCGCGGGGCCCGCGACGATCAGCGCGACGGGATCCCTGGGAACCGCACAGGCGAGAGACATCGTCCTCCCGGCGGGGCTCTCCACGGTGGACGTGGAGATTACCGAGCTGAAGACCTCGATCGTGGTCCTCGATCTGCGTACCCGCGGGCCAGGTGACCAGGACTGGGGTCCGACCGTAGGTGTGGACTGGTCGACCGCCATTCACCTTCGTGTCCACTTGGAACTGATCTCCGGAACTGCACGGATGGCCGGCTCGTGGGTCGGCAGCCAGGTGCCGGTACACGGAGTTCCGGGTTCGCAGTTCCGAGTGTGCGCTGATGCCCGTGAGGCGGGAGGGGCTGTGGGCTGCAGCGACGTCCTCGCCGTGCCGGTCTCGCCCGAGTTGCTCCCGGCGTCTCTCCGATTGGAGTCGCGCGCAGGCCTACGGACCCGGCTCGTGAGTTCCGGAAGCGTCGGGGCGGTCGGCGCCTGGACAGCAAACGTCTCAGGAAACGGGCTGAACTTCAAGATCAACGGCAATGGCGAGGACCTCCGGTTCGACGTCGCAGCCGTGGGCACCTATCGCGTGCTGGTTGCCCAGCTCGATCCGCACCTGCCGGGCGGGCGTGGCCCGTGGACCACCGTCAGCTTTACCCTCGGCGACGGAGTGACGGACATGCGGAACGATCCGATACTTCTCGGAGTGACCGGAACCTCCTTCCAGAGCGTCGGCAATTCGCTTACCGCACTGAGGACCGAGGTGTCGCCAGGTGAGCTCATCGAATTCCGCACCGAATACAATGCGGCGGCAGGGCACTCGGAAGCCGCGCTGCAACTGTCCCTGCCTCCAGGCTGGACCTCGGAACCAGACGGGGTGACGGTGAACGGCGTTGCAGCTGCTGCCGCCCGGAACGGCGGAATAGTCGAGATCCCGATCGGCGCCGTCGCTGCGCGGACTGCGGGCTCGGTGCGGATCGTGGTCCGAGTCGCAGCCGGTGCCGCTGCGGGCGTCGACGCGGTCGTGTCCGCACAGATGGCGACGGGCGCCGTCCGGCACTGGATCGGATCAGCGACGGTGCGGATCGCGGGCATCAGCATCTCCGGCCCACACAGCGTCGCAGCGCCGACCGCGGTGCTGTCGGGGCGAGCTCCCGCCGGGACCACGGTCACGATCCATGAGGCTGCGCAGGAAATCGGCATAGCGGTCGCAGGGCCTGACGGGCACTGGGAGGTCCGCGTCGATCTCCCCGACCGACCCATCATGTGGGAACACCGACTGCATGCCGTCGGCACCGTCGAAGATCAGCCAGTAAGCTCCAGCGTGATGAGCGTGCTCTACGACCCGGGCTTGGCACGGCTGCAAAGCGCAACCGTCAACCAAGCCGGACGCACAGTTCAATTCGACGTCACGGACGGAGTCGCCCGGTTCCCGTTCACCATCACCAACGAAGCTCTCACCGTCACGCTTCGGTTTGACAAGCCATCGCAGGTCACATCAGCCGAAGTCACGGTGGGCAGCCTGCTGGCGCCTGCTACCCGAAAGCCCGACGGAACATTCACCGCGACGATGGACTTCAGCATGGGCCAGGAAGGGCCGATCGCTGTCGAGTTCGAATCCGACCGGACTCCGACCGCGCTGAACGACTTTGCCACGATCAGTGAAGCCGACCTGATCGACCTGCTGCCGGTGAGCCTGCAGAACTACGAAACCGTCTCGGTCACAGAGGTTTCCGGTTCGGAGGGGCATGGCGCCGCGATGGTCGCGAACCTTCCGGCTCTCGCCGGTTCGGCTGGCGCCGCGGGTTCCGGCGGCGCCGGGCCGCGCCTCGAGGCGAAGGTCACCGAGTCCGAGCCGTTCCTACACACCCCGACGGCAGAAGAAGCCGGCTTCGCGGCCCGGATGGGACTTCCGATCTACTCAGCGCGGCAGACATATTCGGTGACCAAGACAAAGATCAGCACGACCGTGACGGTACTGGTTGCCGTCCCCGAAGGGGCGACTGCCGCTGCACAGCAAGGGCTCCGGCGGGTGGACAAGGCGCTGGCGACGGTGTCGCCACAATTGGTCGCCCGACTCGGTTTCGAAGTTGCCTTCACGGGCTTCACCAGCGCGGACTCGATTTTGAGCGCCGTAATGTCCGGCGGGAAGTACGACGACATCATGGCATTGATGGGACTGATCGACCAATTGGAAGCTTGCGGAATGCCGCGAGAGAGCTTCGACTATCAGGTCGAATCGTTGATGGAAAACGCGCTGGCCCTTGACGCCTTCAACGCTGGTACCACCGTGGCCGGATTCGTCGCCGGCGCCTACCTGCCGTTGCTCGGCACGATGCTGGTCTGGTCGGCCGGCTGGGCCGCCGACAAGTACCTGTCCGCCAAACTCGATGACAAGATCCGCAACACGGATAGGCACCTGAAGGAACTGCTGGAGATCTGTACAGGGCCACCATCGTGGCGCCGTCCGGTTGCCGATCCCATTGCCGATCCGGTGTACATCTACGACCCGAGCGGTTACGTGTTCGAGGCGATCCCCGGCAACAGGCTCAGCGCCGTGACATCAACTGTGCTGTATTCGCCGAGCCCCAATGGTCCGTGGCAGGTGTGGGAGGCCGAGTGGTTCGGCCAGAGCAACCCGGTGCTCACCGACGCCGATGGCCGTTACGGATGGGATGTTCCCCCCGGCTACTGGCGGGTTCGATACGAAAAGGACGGCTACCTAACAGAGTTCAGCGAGATACTGAAGGTGCTGCCACCACACTTCGACGTCAACGTCGGCCTTGTCTCGACCCGGGCGCCAAAGGTTGCCACGGTGTCCGCTGTGCCCGCCTCCGACCGCTTTGATCCGGGCACGGGCGGAGCGAGCGGCAGGATCGAGATCACCTTCGATCAGCCGGTGCTGGTCGACTGGGTGGGCCATGGCACCGTCGACATCGCGGGCACAGCGGGTCCACTTGACGGCCAGTTCGCCCCGGTCGACGCCGCCACTGCCGGAACCGGGGACCACGTCGCTACCCGGTTCCTGTTCACTCCGACCGAACCGCTGACGCCACTATCCGAGGTCGACGTGCTGGTCTACGGCGACGTCCGCAACTATGCCGATCGGCCGATGGGCGATGACGCCACGTTCTCGATCACGGTGGCCGAACCGAGCATCGATCCGTCGGAAACTGCAGAACCGCCGGCGGTGACCACAGTCTCGACCAGCCCGACGACGACCGAAAGCACGGAACCGTCCACGCTGACGGCGTTCTCGAGCGAACCGTTGCCGATTGGCCCCGCGACGACTGGTCCCAATGGGGCTCCGGGGACGGAGTCCGGATCGGCCGGCTCCCTGACAACCGGGATCGGGACCACCGGGTCGGCGATGCCGACGCAGGTAGACACCGGGTCCAGCGTCGGCTGGAAGGCGACCGACGGCCTCGACGGGGCCGCGGCCCGGCCGTCCGCGGACGATCCAGCGGGGGTCGACGGCCAATTGTCTCAAACCGGGTTCGATGTTGCGTCAGCTGTGTGGGCCGCGATGCTGCTGATGTTCTGCGGCGCAGTGCTACTGCTGATCCGGCGCAACAGGCGCGCTGCTCACCGATAGTCGAACCGCTGACTCCGGCGCCGGCAACAGGCCGTGCCGTTGCGCAGCCAGCACCGCCGACAGCCGGTCGACTGCACCGATCTTGCGGTACAGGTTCTCCTGATGCTTGTGGACGGTGCGAGGCGAGATATTAAGCGTCGCAGCGATACCAGTCACCGTGCTGCCCCGAGCGACAAGTCTGAGCACCACCATCTCACGGGGCGTCAGCGGTCGGGCGAGTGCAGCGTCTTGCTGACCGCCGACATCCGGACCGGCAAGCTGGTTTAGAACGTCGATATGACCTGCCAACCCGGCGATCAGTGGCTGAAGCGCCACCGCAGCCGCGACAGCCTCCGCGTGGTAAGGCGATTCGCTGACAAAGCCGAAGGCTTCTACAGCAGTTCCGGGACGTCGGCGGGTCGGCATGCTGAGTTGGTGCAATGTCATTCCCAGGTCGGCGATGAGCTCCCGGCCGCGCGGGGAGAGCGCGCGGCGGTACCTGGTGACGTCCGAGAGCGTGGTCGGCTGCAGGCTCCCACTCATCGCGTGATGCGCGAAGAGAGGGTGGCCCGTGTCGGCCGTGTCGACTGCTTGCTGCCAGAGGTCGGGCGGGGCTGGTGGCGGTGTGGGAAAGGCTCGGACCTCAGTGGCAGATGCCCCCGCTCGGCCCGCGCAATGGTGCATGCCGTACCGCTGGACCGACCGCGCAGCACCCGATCCGGCTGCCCCAACTCCGGTGACGACCCGGACCGCGAAATGCGCGTCGAACTCGTGCATCAAGGCACCAGCAAGCAATGATTCGGCAGCCGCTGCGTCGGGTTCGCCGAGCACCCGCGCTGCGATATCTAGCCACTTGCTGCCGGCCGCGACGGATGTCACCGCTGATCCAACCGTCGGACGTGAGGTCTGGGCCGGGCAAGTCCGATGCGGCTGCGCGCTGGGTCGATGCCGGCGAAGCGAATTAGCTGCCCGTCCAGCGCCCTCGCCGACGAGGTCCCGGGCTGCGGCGCGATGCCACGACCGCTCCTGCCCGAGTAGGCAGCTTCACCTGGCGCGATCGGCACGACCGGGAAGCACGTCGCACGTCGACGGACCATGATGCGCAAAACCTTGCCTCCCATCACACCGACGGATGAACCGGCCACTATAGCCGAGCCCGCTCGCCGCCTGTAGCGAGCAGCTGCGCACCGACGCGGAGAATTCGGGCGCGGTCTCGGCGGCGCGCCTAGGCGCAGGTCGCCTGATGGCCTTCGAGGGTGCCGTGCCTACGCTAGGGCGGCAGCCAGCGCGGTGAGCACAGCCGAGCAACTCCCGTCGACCTTCACCGACGCCACTTCATCACCCCTGGTGCCCCCGCGGTTGACGATAACGATCGGGATACCCCTGCGCGCAGCGTGTCTGACGAACCGCAAGCCGGACATCACGGTCAGCGACGATCCGGCCACCAGCAGCGCACCTGCCCCGTCCACCGCCCGGTAGCAGGCCTGCACCCGGTCCCGGGGAACGTTCTCGCCGAAGAAGACCACGTTCGGCTTCACCAGGCCACCACACCGGGTGCAGTCGGCCACCACGAAGCCGCCGGTGTCGGTGAGTTCGGCGTCACCGTCCGGGGCGTGGGCCGGGTCCAGCCCGGCGCCGAAGCCCGGATTGCGGTCCATCAGCCTGCGGTGCAGTTCGGCTCGAGAGCTCAGCAGCCCGCAGGACAGGCACACCACCTCATCGATCCGCCCGTGCAGGTCGATCACGGCCCTGTTGCCGGCGGCCGAGTCGAGCCCGTCGACGTTCTGGGTGATCAGGCACCCGAGCCGACCGGTCGCCTGCAGGCCGGCCAGGGCGCGATGGCCGGCGTTCGGGACCGCGTGCGCCATCGCCTGCCAGCCGAGATGGCTGCGCGCCCAGTACCGCTGGCGGGCGGCTGTGCTGGACCGAAATTCCTGGTACGTCATAGGAGTTCGATGCGGCGAGTCCGGGCCGCGGTAGTCCGGAATGCCCGAGTCAGTGCTCATTCCTGCCCCGGTCACGGCGACAAGATGCCCGGCCTGCGTCAACAGCCGCGCCGCCTGCTCGACGGCGGGCGCGAGATCTACCGGTGCTGCCACACCGTCGAGGCTACCCACCGCGGAGGGCCGGATGCGGCGACCGCCGGTGCGCCGCGTGCGGCACGTGGGGCACGATCGTAAGGGGCACCGCACGACGGTTGCCCTGACACGGGAGGTGCCCAGTGGCCCAGGATTCAGCCCAGCAACCGGTGCTGGTGGTGATGGGTGTGTCCGGATCCGGAAAGTCCACCGTCGCCGGGATGCTGGCCGGGCGGCTGGGCTGGGACCTGGCCGAGGGCGACGATCTGCACCCGCCGGCCAATGTCGAGAAGATGGCGGCCGGTCACCCGCTGACCGATGAGGACCGCTGGCCGTGGCTGGCGCGGGTGGCCGGTTGGATCACCGAGCACACCGCGGCAGGCCGGCCGGGGGTCATCACCTGCTCGGCGCTGAAGCGGCGATACCGGGACCTGCTGTCCGGCGAACACGTGGTGTTCGTGTATTTGACCGGCAGCCGCGACGAGATCGCCCACCGGATCGCGGATCGGCACGGTCACTTCATGCCGGCCGCACTGCTGGATTCGCAGATCGCAGACCTGGAGCCGCCAGGACCCGACGAGCGCAGCCTGACGGTGGACGTCGGCGCGGCACCGAGCGAGATAGCGGCCCGGATCATTTCCGCGCTGGACCTTCGGCCCGAGCCGGCGCGGCGCTGAACCCGTACTGCGCTGTTGCAGGGTGTGCTGACTAACCCTGTGCTGACTAACCCTGGGCTGACCAACCCTGGGCTGACCAACCCTGGGCTGACCAACCCTGTACTGACCAACGCTGTACTGACCAACGCTGTACTGACCACGGCTGATCCAACTAACGCTGGACTGACCGGGGCCGAGCGGTTGCCGGCAGGGCTCAGGCCGCCTTGACGTGGATGCCGTGAGCGATCTCCGGGGGCAGCTCTGTGGTTGCCGTCCCATTGTCGGCGAGCATCACGCCGCCGACGTTGCTGAACTCCAGCACCGCACCGGGCAGCAAGCCGCCGCGGTGCAACTGATGCATCACCTCCGGCTGGTTCTGCACGATTTCGATGATCCGTCGTACCTGGTAGCGACCGCCGCGCCGGGCAGCCGTATCCGCGCCGATCAGGTCGGCATGGGTCTCGGTGACCGGCGGAGTGTCCAAGCCCAGGTGATCCAGTCCCGGGATCGGATTGCCGTAGGGAGAGGTCCTGGGTTCTCCGAGCAGCGCCACCAGCCGCTGTTCCACTTGCTCGCTCATCACGTGTTCCCATCGGCAGGCCTCCACGTGCACGTCCTGCCAGTCCAGACCGATCACGTCCAGCAGCAACCGCTCGGCCAAGCGATGCTTCCGCATCACGGCGATGGACCGCTCGCGACCGGCGTCGGTCAGCTCGAGCTGCCGGTCGTCAGTGAGCACCAGCAGCCCGTCCCGTTCCATCCTGGCGACCGTCTGGCTCACCGTCGGTCCGCTCTGACCGAGCCGTTCGGCGATGCGCGCCCGCAGCGGGACGATGCCCTCCTCCTCCAGCTCGAAAAGGGTGCGCAGGTACATCTCGGTGGTGTCGACGAGGTCGTTCACATGGTCCCCTTCTCGGCCTGGACCGATGCTACCCGGGACCACTGGCCCGGGGAGAATGGTGCACATGAGCATCTCCCCGCTGATCGAGCCCGCCGACCTCGCCGTGGAGCTTGCCGGCCCGCGGCCGCCGGTGCTGCTGGACGTCCGCTGGAGCTTGGCGGGCGCCGACCGGGACGGCTACCTGGCCGGTCACCTGCCGGGGGCGGCATTCGTCGATCTGGATGCCGACCTTGCCGCGGAGCCGGGACCGGCCGGCCGGCATCCGCTGCCAACCGCCGACCACCTGCAACAGGTCTGGCGGCGTGCCGGCATCGATGACGATTCCGCGGTGGTGGCATACGCAGGTGGGGACTGCGCGCCGGCAGCCCGGGCGTGGTGGTTGCTGCGTTGGTGCGGCTTGGCGACCGTTCGGGTGCTGAACGGCGGCCTCGCCGCCTGGACCGCAGCTCGCCTTGAAGTCCACAGCGGCGCCGAAGCCTTGCCGGCAACGGGTTCGGTGACGGTGCGGCCGGGGACGATGCGCACCGTTGATGCCGTCGGTGCGGCGGGGGTTGCGGCGGGTGCCGCCGCCGGGGTGTTGCTGGATGCCCGTGCCGCCGCCCGCTACCGCGGCGAGGTCGAGCCCGTTGACCCGGTGGCCGGTCATATCCCGGGGGCGGTGAACCTGCCGTACCAGGGCCTGTTCGGCGGCGATGGCCGGTTCCAGCCGGCTCGGGAGATCCGGGCCGCGTTCGAACGGGCCGGGGTGCGCGGTGGATCGGTCGTGGCGGCCTGCTGCGGGCAGGGTCCGGAACGGCAGGGTCCGGAACGGCAGGGTCCGGAACGGCAGGGTCCGGAACGGCAGGGTCCGAAATGATGTTGTACCCCGGCTCGTACTCGCAGTGGTGCGCCGCCGGACGGCCGGTAGTTACCGGGCCAACAGCCCTGGGCCTTGATGCTTCCAGCGAGATCGATTGATGCGCCGACGGTGACCGGGTCGCCCGCTGTGTGACCGGCAGATAGCCTTCGATCATGGCGCAGCCGATGGTGATCTGGGATGAGAGGATGCTCGGCTACGACCTCGGCGGGTCCCATCCGATGCATCCGCTTCGCTGGGAACTCACCTGGGCGCTGGCCAAAGGTCTCGGTGTCCTCGACGGGCTGGCGCTGACGGCCCCGGAGCCAGCCGACGACGCACTGCTGGCCACCGTGCACACCCCCGAGTACATCGCCGCGGTGCGCCGCGCCTCGGTGTCCGGCGCCGTCACCGAGCAGATCGGGCACGACCTGGGTACCCCCGACAACCCGGTCTTCCTCGGCATGCATGATGCGGCGGCGCTGATCGTCGGAGGGTCGGTCGCCGGCGCCAGGGCGATCGCCGCCGGCCGGGTGGATCGCGCCGTGAACATCGCCGGCGGGTTGCACCACGCGATGGCCGACCGGGCTTCCGGGTTCTGCGTCTACAACGACGCGGCGATCGCGATCAAGGCGCTGCTGGACGGCGGCGTCGACAAGGTCGCCTACATCGACGTCGACGTGCACCACGGCGACGGTGTGCAGGCCGCCTTCTACGACGACCCGCGGGTGCTGACGGTGTCGATCCACGAGTCCCCGGTGGCGCTGTGGCCCGGCACCGGATTTCCCAGCGAGTCCGGTCGCGGCGCCGCGGCCGGAACCTCGGTGAACATCGCGGTGCCCGCGGGCACCGGAGATGCGGCGTGGCTGCGAGCCTTTCACGCAGTCGTCCCGTCCGTTGTGCGTGCCTTCCGACCGGATGTGCTGGTTACCCAACACGGTGCGGATTCCCACCGGGAGGATCCGCTGGCCGACCTGAACCTCACGATCGACGGTCAGCTGGCCTCCTACCTGGCGTTGCGGGAGTTGGCCGAAAGCGCCGCCGGCGGCCGATGGCTGGCCCTGGGCGGCGGGGGCTACTCGCTGGTCCGGGTGGTGCCGCGGATCTGGACCCACCTGCTGGCCCTGGTTGCCGACCGCGACATCGACCCGCGGAGCCGCATCGGCGCCGAGTGGATCGCCCGGGCGGCCGCGGCGCGGCCCGCCATCCCGCCGCCGAGGTCGATGTCCGACGGCGACGGCACCGCGGTCGGCTTCGAGCCCTGGGACGGGCAGGATGCCAGTCCCGTCGACCGGGCCATCGCGAAGACCCGCAGTGCGGTGTTTCCGCTGTTCGGACTCGACCCGCACGATCCCCGTGACTGACCGGCCCGCGGAGCCGCCCGCGTACCCGCAGCACTGGGAGGCGGACGTGCTGACCGCCGACGGCGGCGTAGCGCATCTGCGTCCGTCCGGCAAGGGTGACACGGCCGCGCTGCGCGCGATGCACTCCAGAATGAGTTCCAGAAGTCGTTACCTGCGGTACTTCTCGGTCGTCAACGAAGTGAGCGACGCGATCCTTGCGATCTACACAGATGTTGACCAAGTCAATTCCGTTGCGTTGCTGGCACAGATCGGCGGAGAGATCGTCGCGGCGGGTACCTACCAGTGCGAGCACCCGGGGGGCCGGCAGGCCGAGGTTGCGTTTGTGGTGCAGGACGATCAGCAGCGCCGGGGTCTCGGCTCGATTCTGCTGGAGCATCTGGCCGCTGCTGCACAGGAACGCGGAATCACCAGATTCACCGCCGAAGTGCTGTCGGAGAACACCTCCATGCTGCGAGTGTTCCTGGACGCCGGGTATGCGGTCACCCGGGAATACTCCTCAGGCGTGGTCGATCTCGCCTTCGACATCTTGCCCACGGCGGCGTCGCGGGCGGTGATCACCGCCCGCGAGCAGCGCGCCGAGTCCCGGTCGATCGCCCGGCTGCTGGCGCCGCATTCGGTGGCCGTGATCGGCGCGTCGAGCGACCGAACCAAGCTCGGGCACGCAGTGCTGGCGAACCTGCTGCGGGGGGATTTCGCCGGGCCGGTCTACCCGGTGAACCCGGAGGCGGTGTCGATCAACGGTGTCCGCGCCTACCCCAGCGTCACCGAGATCCCCGACCCCGTCGACCTTGCCGTGGTGACGGTGCCCGCGGCAACTGTCGCTGAGGTGATGACGCAATGCCAGGCCAAGGGGGTGCATGCCCTTGTGGTGGTGAGTTCCGGATTCGCCGACGCTGGGGAGGACGGCGCCGCGGCCCAGCGAGCGTTGCTTGCCGGGGCCAGAGCCGCGGGAATGCGGGTCCTCGGGCCGAACTGTCTTGGCCTGATCAATACCGATCCAGCGGTGCGGTTGAACGCCACCTTGGCGCCGCTGGTACCGCCGGCCGGCCGGATCGGCTTCTTCTGCCAGTCCGGCGCCCTTGGCATCGCCATCCTCGCGGACGCGGCCAGCCGCGGGCTGGGCCTGTCCAGCTTCGTCTCGGCCGGCAACAGAGTCGACGTCTCCGGAAACGACCTGCTGCAATTCTGGCAGTCCGACGACCGCACCGAAGTTGTTCTGCTGTACCTGGAGTCGTTCGGCAACCCGCGCAAGTTCGCCCGCCTGGCGCGAACGCTGGCCAGGTCGAAGCCGGTGATCGCGGTGCGGTCCGGTAGGCACGCGCTGGTGTCGGAAGGTCTGCGGCCCAATGCTGCCCCGATTTCGGACACTGCGGTGGCGGCCCTGTTCGCGCAGTCCGGGGTAATCCGGACCGCGACACTCGCCGAGGCATTCGACGCGGCCCAATTGCTGTCAACCCAGCCGCTGCCGTCCGGTGACACCGTCGCGATCATCGGCAATTCCACCGCGCTTGGGGTGCTGGCGTTGGACGCGTGCCTTGACGCGGGCCTGGTGGTCGACGGCGGTGCCCCGCTGGACCTGGGGGTGGGGGTCACGCCGACAGCGCTGGCGGGCGCGGTAGGCGAGGCGCTGGGCCGCGACGGCGTTGGCGCGGTCGTCGTGGTGTTCGTGCCACCGGTGGCCACCGTGGGCCGGGAACATGCCCAGGCGTTGCGCACCGTCGCGGCAGGTGCCGACATCCCGGTCCTGACGACCTTTCTGGCGGTCGATGGGTTGCCGGAGCAACTGGCCGTGACCGACTCGGACGGGACAGCGGGGCGCGGTTCGGTACCGTCCTATCGCACTCCGGAACGTGCCGTGGCCGCGCTTGCGCACGCGGTGCGCTATGCGGCGTGGCGCGCCAGGCCGGCCGGAGCACAGCCGGAGCCGGCCGGGATCGACCGGGACGCTGCCCGCGCAGCGGTGGATCGGATGCTGGCTGCCGAGGGCGGTCAGCGCGCGTTGACCGACGAGGAGCTGATGCTCCTGCTGGGTTGTTACGGCATGGCGATCACCGGATTCCGCGCCGTGCGCAGCGCTGATGATGCGGTGGCGGCCGCTGAGGCGCTGGGGTACCCGGTGGTGCTGAAGGCCGTGGACGAGTCGCTGCGGCACCGCGAGGATCGGCTCGGCGTGCGGCTGGAGCTGTCCGATGCGCCGGCGGTGACCGCCGCCTACCGGGAGCTGGCGGACCTGGCGGGGCCGGAAATCTACGTGCAGCAGATGGTTGACGGGCAGCTGCGGACCGTGTCGACGGTGTTCGGCATCACCGCCGACCAGTCCTTCGGAGCGCTGATCAGTTTCGGTCTGGGCGGGGTGGCCACCGACCTGCTCGACGACAGGGCGTACCGGGCGGTGCCGCTGACCGACCTGGACGCGGCCGACCTGATCGGCGCGCCGCGGGCAGCGCCGCTGCTGGACGGCTACCGCGGCGGGCCGGTGGTCCAGCGCGGCGCGCTGACCGACTTGGCCTGCCGGCTGTCGGTGCTGGCCGACGATCTTCCGGAGGTCGCGGAGCTAACCTTGCAGCCGGTCCTAGCCGGACCCGGCGGCATCGCGATCACCGGTGCAACCGGCCGGATCGGGCCGCCGCCGACCCGCCCCGATACCCGCCGCCGGCTCCGCTGACGCGTAGTGCACCCTGCCGGCAAAGAGCGTCCCAGCAAGGGCCAGTCGGTGCGCCAGGCGAACCAATCCGGAGCCAGGCCATTCGACCCGATTCGCCAGACCCGGTACCCGATTTGATCGGCGGCATGTCGGATGGCCTTGACCGGGCCGGGGTGGCCCAGCGGTAGGGACATCTCCGGGCAGGACGGAAAGCGGTCAGGTGCGGGCAGAAGCAACCCGCGTTCGGTGAAGAAATTCGATCCGGATTGCTGGAGTCGGTCAGCGATGACCCTTCGCCTGGCGTGGTGAAGGCGATTGGTCGTCTCGGGTCGCCAAAACCGTGCCAGCACCGCTTTCGCGGGGCTGGCACGGTTCAGGAGTGCAGTACTACTAAACCGCGTAGGAGCGCAGCATCTCCGAGCGGTCGCCAGTACGAAGCTTGGCCATCGAGTCGCGTTCGATCTGCCGCACCCGTTCCCGGGAAATGCCAAACTCGCGGCCGATCTCGTCCAGCGTCCGCGGCCGGCCGTCGTCCAGCCCGTAGCGCAGCCGGACGACCGACTGCTCTCGTTCGTCCAGTGTGGCCAGCACCTTGTTGATGTCTGTGTGCATGAAGCCGGCCACCACGGCCGCCTCGGCGGAGGTGGAGTCGGTGTCCTCGATGAAGTCGCCGAGCGGCGCCTCCTCATCGCTGCCCACCGGCATGTCCAGGCTCACCGGGTCCCTGGCGTGGTCGATCAGGTCGGTGATCTTCTCCACCGGGATCCCGGATTCAGCGGCCAGTTCGTCCAAGGTGGCGTCGCGCCCGAGTTGCTGGTGCAGTTCCCGCTTCAGCCGGGACAACTTGTTGACCTGCTCCACCAGGTGTACCGGCAGTCGAATGGTGCGGCCCTGATCGGCCATACCCCGGGACACCGCCTGGCGGATCCACCACGTTGCGTAGGTGGAGAATTTGAAACCCTTCGTGTAGTCGAACTTTTCGACTGCGCGGATCAGGCCGAGGTTGCCCTCCTGGATCAGGTCGAGCAGCGGCATGCCGCGCCCGGTGTACCGCTTGGCCAGCGAGACCACCAGGCGCAAGTTGGCCACCAACAGGTGGTTGCGCGCCCGATTGCCTTCGCGGACAACGGCCTTGAGGTCGGTCCGGCGCCGCGGGGACAGGCGCTTGGCGGTTTCCAGCTTGTGTTGGGCGAAGACGCCAGCCTCAATGCGCTTGGCCAGCTCGACCTCCTGCTCCGCCGTCAGCAGAGCTGTCCGCCCGATGCCGTTCAGGTACACCCGCACCAGGTCGGCCGATGGCCCCTGGGCGTCGAGGTCGTCAAGATCACGCCCGCTGCTCTTGTAGGTAGCTGCGGTGGTCGGCTCTTCGTGAACCACAGAAGTCCGGGAGGCTGTCATGTGGTGCTCCCTTCAGCACGATCGTCGGGCCGGGCGCCGTCCGCCCTCCGACATCTGTTCAAACGCCTTTGGCGCCTGTTTCGTTCCCTGGACGCAACTGCCGGGGCATCGGTTGCTCGTCCCCAGTTACTACTGTGCCCATCCAAGGGGAGTACCCGCTGTGGCCCGAATGGGAACCTGATATGAGTGTGTGGCGACAGCGACCACCCGGCCGGGTGCCTCGCTGCGCTCAGCGCTGCGGTACGGCGGGCAGGTCGATGATCACCGTGAACGGCCCGTCGTTGACGCTGCTCACTGCCATCTGCGCGCCGAAAATACCGGTCGCGACTTCGGCCCCCCGGCGCCGCAGTTCGTTCACCAACTCGACCACCAGCGGCTCGGCCCTGTCCGCCGGCGCGGCGTCGCCCCAACTCGGCCGACGTCCCCTGGCGAGCTGCCCGTAGAGGGTGAACTGGCTGATCACCAGCAGCGGTGCTCCGGTGGTGGCGCAGGACGCCTCATCTGTCAAGATCCGCAGTTCGTGCACCTTCGCGGCCATCGCCCTGGCCACCGCGTCGGTGTCGGTGTGGGTCACCGCCACCAGCAACAGCAGCCCGGGGCGGTCGATGTCGCCGACCACCGCGCCGTCCACGGCGACGCTGGCCGTGCTGACCCTGCTCGCTACTACTCGCATGGGTTCCATGGTCTCGCAGGTAGCCGGCGATGCACGGGCTGCCCTGTCGCTAGGGATCCTGCGTCGGGTGCAACAGCCCTCGGGTGATGGCTACCCGGACGGCAGGGAGAACCGCGGCAGTCAGGGCCCCGGCGTCAATTCTGTGTGCGGTGGCCAGCAGCTCGACCAGCACCGTCAGCGGCACCGCGCCGGTGCAGCCGCCCAGTAGCGCCTGCCCCCACTCATCCAGCTGGACGTTGGCCCCGGGGCCGTGCGGTCGCCGCAGCATGCGCAGCACGGTCGTCCAGCCCTGGTGTCCCGGCAGCGCCCGTTGCTCCAGCAACGCGTCCGGCGCCAACGATAGGCGACAAGCGAGCAGGTCGTCATCCGATCTGGTTCGCAGCCAATTTCGCCGGGACAGGAAGGCAGCCGCCTCTGAGCCGGTGACCTCCTGGCCCGCGCCGGTGATCTCGTCCAACACCACGTCGGGGGCGACGGACTCGCTGCGGCGCAACGTGATCAGGCCCATGCCGATGCCCCGTACGTGCTGTGCGGTCAGGTAGTCCAGCCAATCGACCGCTAGCCGGTCCGCACCATCGGCGCCGCCCTCGCCGGCGTCGGCCAGCCACAACGACACGTACTCGGCCGGATCGGCCAGCTCCCGCTGGACCACCCAGGCATCGCAGCCGGTGCCCACCACCCAGTGCCCGACCCGGTCCCTCCAGTCCTGGTTCTCGACGACCATCCAGTTGGCCAGTAGCTGCGCGGTTCCACCGGGGTTCAGCCGGTCCGCCACTCCGGCCACCAGCCGCTCGCAGAGCCCGTCGCCGGCAATCCCGGAGTCGCGGTAGGCGAACCGTTGCTGGCCGGCGGACACCACGAATGGGGGATTGGACACGATGAGGTCGAAGCGTTCATCGGCCACCGGCTCGAACAGCGACCCGGCGCGCAGATCCCAACTCTGGCCGTTGAGCCGGGCGGTGGCGGCGGCCAGCGCCAGCGCCCGCGGGTTGGTATCGGTAGCCGTCACGGTGCGGGCGTGGGAGTAGCAGTGCAGAGCCTGCACACCGCAGCCGGTCCCGACATCGAGAACCGAGCCCACCGGGTCGCGGATCACCGCGCGGGCCAGGCTGATCGATGCGGCGCCGATGCCCAGCACATGATCGGGACGGACTGGTCCGGGCCTGGAAACGTCGGTTCGAAAGTCCCAGTCCAGGTCGGAGACCACCAGGTAGCTGGTGTCGTCATCGGCGTGCGGCCTGATGTCCAGGCCCGCTCTGATGCGGTCGCCGCCGCGCTGCAGCACTCCGGCCGCGACGGCGGGACCAATGCCGCAGCGGGGCAACGCCGCCGCCACCGCCGCCGCCGGCTCCTGCGTGCCCAACAAGAACAGCCTGATCAGCGTCGAGCGCGGCGACCCGTCCCTGGTGGCGGCCAACGCGGGCCAGCGGTGTCCGCACCCGAGTTCGTTGTGCGCAGCGGCGCCCAGTTGCTCCGGTACACCGCTGGCGTCGTAGCCGGCTGCCCGTAGATCTTCACCGAGCCGCTCGACGGTGTCCGGGTCGGACATCGGGCCCGTCTGTCCAGGTGTGATCACCCGGGCCAGGGTAGTTGGCCGGCGGCGCCGGCCGTGTGCCACGCTTGGCCGCATGAGTGCCACCCGGATGTACCTGACGGGCGATACGTCCGCAGACGCGCTACTGGCCGCGGACGGCAACGCGCTGCTGTTGGGCATGGTGCTTGACCAGCAGGTGCCGATGGAGAAGGCATTCGCCGGACCCTCGGTGATCGCCCAGCGAATGGGCGGGCGGCTGGACGTGGCAGCCATCGCCACCGCACAGCCGGAAACCTTTGCCGCGCTGTGCGCCGAACGGCCTGCCATCCACCGCTTCCCGGCAGCCATGGCGGCCCGCATTCAGGCGGTCTGCCGGCTGCTGGTCGACGACTACGACGGTGACGCGGTGAACCTGTGGGCCGACGCCGTCAGCGGCGCCGAGCTGAAGAAGCGGATCGCCGCCCTACCCGGCTTCGGCGAGCAGAAGGCGTCGATCTTCACCGCGCTGCTGGGCAAGCAGTACGCCGTGACGCCACCTGGCTGGCGGCAGGCGGCTGGTGGGTATGGCGAGGCGGGCAGCACCCGGTCGGTGGCCGATGTGGTCGACGAGGCGACGCTGGCGGCGGTCCGGGCCACCAAGAAGGCGGCGAAGGCTGCGGCGAGAACAGCGCCCGCGGCGGGAGCAGCGCCGGGGTGAGCACCGGGCTCTGGCTGGGTCCGCTCGGGGTAGGTTTGGCTTTACCGGGCGCAGTGTGCCCGCCCGCCAGGAGCGGAGTGAGGCGTGTCGGTCCATGTCGGCAGGAACCACCGTGGTGATGCATCGCTTATCACCGCGGCGGAGCCGTCATACGACGAACAATTCCGCACCCGCCGCCGCCGTTACGTGATCATGATGGCCATGCGGGTGCCGTTCCTGATCGCCGCCGCAGCGCTGTATCACATTCCGTGGCTGGCGTTGACGTTGATCCTGATATCCGTTCCGTTGCCGTGGATGGCTGTGCTGATCGCCAATGACGGCCCCGCGCGCAAACGGAGCGTCGTCCCGACCGGCCGGCTGGGCGCCGAGCGGGCATTGCCGCCCGGCCGGCGGGAAATCGTCGACAGCCAGGATTCCGAACAGCAGTGATCCACCTGCAGCGGTCCGCCGGCAGTGATCCGCCTGGGGTGACCGGCCGTTGGCTCTTGTCTACGGCCGGAGCGGTTGCACCCGGCCGCGGTTCAACAAGAACGTGCCGGCCACGTCCAACCCGGTGCTCGCCACCGTCCGGGCGAGTTCACCCGCCCAGCACCGGTCGGCGGCGGTCATCCGGTCGGTTCCGGCGCGTTCGAGCACGTAGATCACCGAACATGCATCGGTGTCGGCGGTGACCTCGCGCATGATTCCGGCGAGCGCCGCGGCCGCCTCCGGTTTCGGCCGCGCCGGAACCTCGTCGATGGGCACCATGAGCGGCAGTTGGCGTCGCAGGTCGTCCAGGAACAGGATCCACAGTTGTCCTGGGTTCACCGCTGGTGCCAGTAGGTCGTCGATGCGGTCGATCATGTCGGCCTCGGTGAGCAGTGGCTGCTCCCTGGCCTCGGCGGGGGTGAGTGTCATCGCCGGAGTGTGCGCCGAATGCGCGCATCCCCGGCGGGCTTGTCCACATCGCATCTGGCGCAGTTGTCCACACACTCACCGGTGGCCGAACCGATGTGCGCCTGCTGTCGGTGGCATCATGGCTACCGGATACTCGCGAAGCACGCTGGACTGATTCCGACAGGACATGACGCGCACGGAAAGCTGAGGGAGAGGTCGATGAGCGCACCGATCACTGAAGTTCTCGAGCGGCCGGTCGAGGAGACCAGCGACGACACGCCAAAGCTGTTCCACTATGTCCGCAAGGCCAAGATCGCCGAGAGCGCCGTGCTGGGAACCCATGTGGTGGCGCTGTGCGGTGAGACGTTCCCGGTGACCAAGGCTGCCAAGCCGGGTTCCCCGGTGTGCCCGGACTGCGAGCGAATCTTCAAGACATTGCGGCCCGGCACCGACTGAGCGCTGCCCGCGACGGAGCGTTGCCGCAAGGCTCAGCGCACTCGATCGTCGGCGGTCGGGTCGTACCGCTGCCACTTGCGGGACTCACGAGGGGAAACTCGAGGCGGGTAGTACTCCAAGGTTGCGTTGTTGAACTGCGCGCCCATGATGATCGCCAGCGCCATCATGTAGTAGAACAGCAGGAACGTGATGGGCGTCGCCAGCGCCCCGTACGTCAGCCCATGGGTGTACACGTAGCTGACGTACAGCCGCAGGCCGAAGCTCGCGACGACGAAGACGGCAGTGGCCAGAACGGCGCCAGGAATTCCGCGGCGCCATGGGTGCTTGTGCTTCGGCGCGACCTTGTAGAAGGTGGCCAGTAGCAGCACCAGCGCGATCACGATGCCCGGGAAGTAGGCGATCGAGATGATGGCCCCGGCCTGGTCCCTGATCCCGCCGGCTGGGAACAGGTTCGTCAGCGCCTCGGGGCCGATGGCCAGCAGCGGCAGCGTGACCACGCCGGCGACCAGGGCCACCAGATACAGGCCCAACGCGAAGAATCGCTCCACCGCGGCGTTTCGCACCTCGTGCTGACCGTAGGCGATTGTAATCGCTTCGACGAAGGCCGAGATGGCTGACGATCCCGCCCACAGGCTGATGAAGAATCCGACGGACACCAGGTCGGCTTGACCGGTGTGCAGCAGGTCCTCGACGTTGCTCTTCAACAGGCCGTCGACGACCTCGGGCGAGAAGATCCCGTGCAGGACCGTGATCACCTGATCCTGCACCGCGGTGATGGTGCCCGGGCCGAACCAGCGGCCGACGAAGCCAACCAGGCCGAGTAGCGCCAGTAGCAATGGCGCCGTCGACAGCGCCGACCAGAAGGCGGCCTGCGAACTCAGCCCGAACAGGGAGTCCGACCATGCCTTGGACAGGGTGCGGCCGGCGACCTTGCGCCACCGGTGCCGGACGGTTGCCTCCGGCAGCGCCAGTGGCCCGGTGCCGGGCCGCGGCCAAGGCAAGGTGAGGTGCTGCGGCCCGCTGGACGGGGTGACCGCCGTCCGGGGCCCGGTCCGTCCGCGGCTATCGGGCCGGGCGCCCACGTGCCGGCTGGGATCGGGGAGCGCTTCGGCGCCCAGCGGGTCCCCGGCCGGTTGGAGTGTCGGTGGCTGCCCGTACGTGCTGTCGGGGTCGTCAGACCAGGGCGCCGCGCCCAGCGCCGGCCGCCGGGCGGGCTCGCCCTCGGGTCCGACGGTCGCAGCCACGGTACGAGCATGCCTGCCCGAAGCCCCCGAACACAGGTAGACACAACAGTCGCGATGAACTTGTGACCGGCGTCGCGGCGGTAGTGTCGTCTGCGGCCCTGTGGGCTCTGGTGTCCCAGGGGCGCCGACAGCATGCCCGCGAGGATGGGCGCATCGAGATCGAAGGGTGGGGCAGCGCGTGAAATCTGCCCCGATCGGCGCTGCTGCCGGCCGCCTTCGGCCATGGCAACGGAAAGCACTGCAGGCGTACCGCGCCACCCAATCGAGAGATTTCCTGACCACCGCAACGCCCGGGTCCGGCAAGACCACTTTCGCCCTCGCGGTGGCATCGGAATTGCTCACCGGCCGGGTGATCGACCGGGTGGTGGTTGTTTGCCCGACGGATCACCTGCGGACCCAATGGGCCGATGCCGCCGCGACGGCCGGGCTGAACCTCGACCCGACAATGACGAACGCGCAAGGCCCTGTCCGGGACGGCGCCGATGGTTACGTGACCACCTACGCGCAGGTGGCGGGCCGGCCGGCGATCCACTCCGCGCGGTGCCGGACCAGGCGCACCCTGGTGATTCTCGATGAGATCCACCACGCCGGCGACGGGCTGTCCTGGGGCCAGGCGGTGGCCGAGGCGTTCGACGACGTGGCCAGGCGTCTGGCGTTGACCGGCACACCATTTCGGACCAGGGCCGACGAGCGGATTCCTTTCGTGCAGTACGAAGTGGATGGGGACATGCTTCGTTCGGTCGCGGACTTCACCTACGGCTACCGTCAGGCACTTGCCGATCAGGTGGTGCGGCCCGTGGTGTTCGCCGCCTACACGGGGGTCTCCCGCTGGCGCAACAGCGCCGGTGAGGTGATGGCTGCATCGCTGTCGGAAATGGGTACCCGGTCGGTGGAGGCCGCGGCCTGGCGTACCGCGCTGGATCCGGCCGGTGGATGGGTGCCGCATGTGATCGCGTCAATGGACGAGCGGCTGACCCACCTGCGGGCGGCCGGGATGCCGGATGCCGCCGGGCTTGTGCTGGCCAGCGACCAGGACGATGCCCGCGCCTACGCGGCGGTGGTCCGACGGATCACCGGCGAGAGGCCGGTGCTGATCTTGTCCGACGACCCGAAGGCGTCAGCGAAGATCGAGGCCTTCCGCGACGGTACCGGTCGGATCGCGGTGTGTGTCCGGATGATCTCGGAGGGGGTCGACGTGCCACGGGCGGCCTGTTTGGCCTGGATGACGAGTTATCGGACCCCGCTGTTCTTCGCGCAGGCGGTCGGCCGGGTGGTCCGCGCTCGCTCGGCAGGGGAGTCGGCAACGGTCTTCCTTCCCGCGGTCCGGCCCTTGCTGGCGCTGGCGGCCGAGATCGAGACCGACCGCAATGCTGTGTTGATGCCGCCACCGGCCGATGCGGACGATGACGATCAGGCGGGTCTTGACCTGAGTCCGATGCCCGCTACCGACGGTGTCGGGGGGCTGGAGATGCTGGACTCACAGGCAGAGTTCGCCCACGTGCTTGCCGCCGGGCGGGCGGTGACCGGTGACTCTCGTGAGCTGACCGTCGACGACGAGGCCTACCTCGGCCTGCCGGGCCTGCTCACCGCGGAACAGATGGCGGTGCTGCTGGCGCAACGAGATTCGGCCCTGCGCCGCAGGGCCGATGCGGGGCGCGTGCTGGGAGCCACCGGCACCGACGATTCCGGCGGTTATGCGGAGAGTCGGTTCGGTTGGCGGGCGGCGGCGGATCTGCGGCGCGAGGTGAACCAGTTGGTCGGGCGCATCGCAGCGCGGACTGGCACGACGCACGCGAGCGTGCATGCACAGGTGCGGAGAGCGATCCCCGGACCGGCCTCGGCGTCGGCATCGGCGGAGCTGCTGCAGCGGCGCCGGGACCACCTTCTCGGACTGCTGTAGCGGCGTAGCCCCGGTTCGACGGCCAGGCGGCCTGGCCGTCGAACGTCCCGCCGGCGAGCGGTGAGGTCGGCCGCGTACCGTCAGGTCGCGGTGCCGCTGACCAGGGACTTGATCGCACCGATCAGTCCGACCAGCCCGCCGACTATGAACAGGTACCAACCGACGCCGGCCCGGCTGAACATGTCACTGATACCGCCGGTCGGGCCCCAGAACGCCCACCAACCGGCGCAGACGATCGCGATGACCGCGGCCAGCAGCGCCACGATCCCCGGCGGCCGATGGTCGATCGGCGCGAACATGATGCCGCCCAGCAGCACCATCGCGACCCCGACCACGGCGACCGCGATCAGTGCGTAAGCGGCGAACGTATACGAGAATCCCAGTCCGGGAAGTTGCTTCTTCAACGCCTGAAACAGCTGCCAACCGGTGCCGGTCCCACTGTCCGCCGTCGTCCTGGTCCATGGCACGAAGAGCTGCACCAGACAGGCCAGCCCGCCGAGAATCAGCAGGACTGCGGCGACGGGGTCGGCGCTGAGCAGTCGCCGGCCGACGTCGGAGCCGACCGGCCAGTTGCCGTAGGTCTGCGCGGGTCCATTCGGGTAGGCCATGGTGCCCTCCGTGCTGCGTTACAGGGGTCTCGGCGCGGACCCGCCGGGTCTGCACCTGCATCATGGACCATCAGCACGCTTCCGGGCACGGGAACCACGCCGATTCCCCCATTCAGCAGCACGCCTGAAGCCGCCGCCGCGTGGCTGTCGGTGGTGATGTGGGTCGGTGGTGATGTGGGTCGGTGGTGATGTACGTCGATGATGACGTGCCGGCTTCCGCAGGAGATCGTGTGTCGGTGGTCCGCTGCGGCACCGTTATGGGAGGCGGTTTTGCGGCCCGCAGCGTTTTCGAGCTGCCGCGTTGCGAGCGACCACATTGCGCCGCGTGCTCGACTCCCTGACCGCTGACCCAGCACCGTGGGTGCCGAGGCCAGGTCAGTTCGCGCTGCGCTCGTCGTGCAGGACGACTGCCAGTTCGGTGAGCTTCGCGGAGTACGCGCTTGCGTGGTGGCCGCAGAACAGTAACTCTCCGCCGGCGGACAGCGTCGCGCGGACGACCGCGGCGGCGCCGCACCGATCGCACCGGTCGGCTGCCGTCAGGGAAACAGGGCTAACCAGAGTCCCGGTCATGTCGTCCTCCCATCATCGACCACCGCTGGGCGGTGGTACATCCCGTCATCATTGGTGACGCCATCCACGTTCGAAATGTTCCCCGTCCGAACGAACTGCATTCCAACTGTGACATTCAAGTCTGTGACATTTCACCTGCGTGCCCCGTCGCGTCGAGACGGCTCCTGAGCACCCGGGTCTCGGGTTGGCGCGCCGCGATCAGCTACGGCGCCGACCGGGAGGGACGTCCTTCGGCTACTCCATTGTCCATCCTGACCCGGCCCTGGGCGGTCGTGTTCGCCAAGCGCGAACGACACGCCGATACCGCCCGCTGCCGCTCGGCGTGTTGGCGGCAATCCGGGGCATCGGAGGCCGCGTGGGTGATCACTGCTGAGCTGTCCCGGATTCTGCGATGGTCTGGGCCAACGATCGCGCTGCCGCGGTGAGCTCCCGGCGGGCGGCGGTCTGCCACTCGCCCCCGCAGCGACCCTGCGGGCCCGCCACGCACAACGCGCAGATCGCCTCCGCGCCGCGCAGCACCGGTGCGGCCAGCGAAACCGATCCCGGCGTCAGCTCGCCGCGGGAAAGGGCGATCCCTTCGGCGCGGATGCGGGCCAACGCCCGGGGGAGCTCGGACCTGGCCGGGGTGTTCGCCGTGAAGGACCGCAGATCGGACTCAAGCACCGAGCGCTGGATGGTTTCCGGCGCGTACGCCAGCAGCACCCGCTGGCTTGCTCCTGCGTACAGCGGCAGCAACTGCCCGAGCCGGAAGGCCAGCCGAATCTGCTGGGTGGATTCGACCTGGCGGACGCAGATCGCGTGGATGCCGTGACGGACGGTCAGCAGCGCGGTTTCGCCGGTGGCTTCGGACAGGTGCTGCAGGAACGGGGCGGCGACGGTGCCGATCCGTGCGGCGGGGAGCTCATCGGAGTGGCCTGGTATTCGGGAGCCGGCGCTGAATGCGCCGTCGGAATCGGCGACGAACTCCAAGGCTCGAAGGGTGCGCAGGAAGCGGTAGGTGGTGGAGATCGGTAGCGCCAATGCGCCGGCGATCTCGTCGGCCCTGGCGCCATCGTTCTCCAACACCCAGGCCAGTACCGCGAGGCCCTTGCCGAACGAGGAGCCGACCAGTTTGAGCGGAGTGCTGTCGGTGATGTCTTTCATATGCTGAGAATAGCAAGTTGCAACATATGAAAGGAGCGTTACGCTCAGGATGGTCGATGACGAACCCAGGAGGCGGCATGTCGCACGTGCAAGTCGGTGGTGTCCCGCTCACCTTGGACGACCTGATTTCGGTTGCCAGGGGCGGCGCTCAGGTTGAACTGGCGCCGGAGGCCGCCGATGCGATGGCGGCCAGCCTCGCCTGGGTGTCCGATGCGGTGGCCGGGCGGCTCGGCGGTGAAACGGGCGGCAACGGCGGCGGGCCGGATTGCGCTGACCGCGGGCCCATCGAGGCGATCTACTCCATCAATACCGGGTTCGGCTCGCTGGCCGGGCGGCAGGCGTTCCAGCGCCCGGAGCAGGCTGCGGATCTGTCCCGCCGGCTGATCATCTCCAATGCCAGCGGCGTCGGCCGCTACCTGGACGCCGACGTGGTGCGCGCCGCCATGCTGATCCGGATCGCCAGCCTGACCCGTGGCTACTCCGGGGTCAGGGTGGCTCTGGTGCAGACGTTGATCGACATGCTCAACGCAGGCGTGCTGCCGGCGGTCCCCGAGTACGGCAGCCTCGGCGCCAGCGGCGACCTGATCCCGCTGGCGCACCTGGCGATCGTGGCGTCTCGCTCCGGTGACGGACCCGATCAGGACAACGAGAGCGGCGAGGCGATCCTCGACGGCAGCGTCGTCTCCGGGCTGCACGCCATGCGGGCAGCGGGAATCGAGCGGATCGTGCTCGGCCCGAAAGAGGGCCTGGCACTGACCAACGGCACCTCGTTCTCCACCGCGCTGGCCGCGCTGGCGGTGTACGACGCCAGCGGCCTGGTCGCCACCGCGGAGGTCACCGCGGCCATGTCCATCGAGGCGTTGATGGGCTTTGGCGATGCATTCCTGCCGCAGATCCACGCCGCCCGCGGTCAGCTCGGGCAGATAGCGGCGGCGGCGAACGTGCGGAACCTGTTACGCGGCAGCACGTTCATCGACGGTAGCCAGGAGGTCGACCCGGTACGCCAGCCACCACAGGACGCGTACTCGCTGCGCTGCGTTCCGCAGGTGCATGGTGCGGTGCGGGACACCCTGGACTTCGCCAGGGGCATCGTGCAACGGGAGATAAACGCGGCAACTGACAATCCGTTGATCTTCCCGGACCTGCCGGCCAGTCGGCGATTGAAGGCGGTGTCCGGCGGGAACTTCCACGCCGAGTACCTGGCGTTCGTCTCGGATTTCACCTCGATCGCCGTCACCGAGATCGGTTCCATCGCGGAGCGGCGGCTGTTCCGGCTGGACGATGGGACGCTGAACCGTGGACTGCCCGACATGCTCATCGCCAGCACTGACGTCGGGATGGATTGCGGTTACATGCTTCCGCAGTACCTGGCCGCCGCGCTGGTGTCGGACTGCAAGACCCTGGCACACCCGGACAGCGTGGATTCCATTCCTACCTGCGCCAACCAGGAGGACCACGTCTCGATGGCCAACAATGCCGGGCGGCATGCCCGGCAGGTGGTGGCGAACATCTCCCACGTGATCGCCATCGAACTGGTGATGGCTGCCCAGGCGCTGGAACTGCGGTTGGCGGTCGCCGGCGCGGGCCGCGACGCGCTCGCGCCGGCGACTCGCGCGGTGCTCGACCTGGTCCGGGCGGCTCCCACCTGTGATGGCCGTGGCATCACCCACCTGGATCGGGACGTGGTGATGTACCCGCGGCTGCGGGCCGCGTTCGACCTGGTCACCTCCGGCGCCGTAATCGACACCGTGCGGCCATACACCGATCACGACAACCCGTCTACGAACGAAGGAGTCACGAAATGACCGAGCCAGCATCAGCGGCCGAGCCGGCCTCGGCCGCTGCACCGAATGCGGAGGTCCTGTTCCAGGTCACCGCCCAACGCGGAGATACCCTGCGCTGCAAGGGGTGGAAGCAGGAGACCATCTTGCGGATGCTGGAGAACAACATGGAGGTGGCCGAGCATCCCGAGCGGCTGGTGATCTACGGCGGGATCGGCAAGGCAGCCAGGAACTGGGAGTCCTACCACGCGATAGTCGACTCGCTGAAGAACCTGGAGGACGACCAGACGCTGGTCGTGCAGTCCGGGATGCCGGTCGCCGTCTTCACCACCCACGAGCTGGCCCCGCGGGTAGTGATGGCCACCACGAACTTCGTCCGGCCGTCCTGGGAGCAGTTCTACAAGCTGCACGATGCGAACCTGACGATCTTCGCGCAGTACACCGCGGCACCGTGGGAGTACATCGGCACCCAGGGCGTTATCCAAGGCACCTTCGAGACGCTGCGCTCGGTGGCGAACATCCACCTGGACGGCTCGTGGGTCGGCAAGGTGCTGATCTGCGCCGGCATGGGCGGCATGGGCGGAAACCAGCCGCGGGCGATGACGATGCTGGGTGGCGTCGCGGTCTGCGCCGACGTCGACGAGCGGATCATCGCCAACCGGATCAAGGCCGGCTACTGCGATTTGCTCGCCGATTCGATCCCGCACGCGCTGCAGTTGGCCCGCCAGGCGGCCGACGACGGAAAGCCGCTGGGCATCGCCGTCGTCGCCAACGCCGTCGATCTGTTCGAATACTGCCTGGAGAACGGGTTCCGGCCCGATGTCGTCACCGAGATGACGCCGGCACACGACCCTTTGGCGTACATACCGTTCGGCTACAGCCCGGACAAGGCGGCGGCGTTCCGAGCCGAGGACAGGGACGCCTACTTCCAGGCGTCGCGCGATTCCATGGTGCGGCAGTTGACGGCGATGAACGCGTTCTTCGACGCCGGCGTGCCGACGTTCGAATACGGCAACCAGATCCGCCGGGAATGCCAGCTGAACGGGTTCGCCGACGCCATGAAGATCCCAGGCTTCGTATCGGCGTACCTGCGCCCGCTGTTCCTGGAGGGCCGCGGCCCGTTCCGCTGGACCTGTGTGTCAGGCGAGGTATCCGACCTGGCCAGGCTGGACGACCTGTGCTTGGAGTTGTTCGCCGACGACGAGCTGGTGACCCGATGGATCACCCTTGCCCGTAAGCACGTTCCGATCGAGGCACTCCCGGCCCGGGTCTGCTACCTGGGCTTCGGCCAGCGGAAGAAGTTCGGGCTGGCGGTCAACGAGCTGATCAAGAGCGGCGAGGTCAAGGGCCCTGTCGCGTTCTCCCGCGACAACCTTGACTCCGGGTCGATCATCAACCCGACATTCGAGAGCGAGAACATGCCAGACGGTTCGGATGTGATCTCCGACTGGCCCTACCTGAACGGGCTGCTGAATGCCTCGGGTATGTGCGACCTGATCGCCATCCAGGCGAACTATGCGATGGGCGACTCAGTCCACACCGGCGTCACCATGATCGCCGACGGCACGGACATCGCCGCCTACCGGCTGAAGGCCGCGCTGACCGTGGACAGCGGCATCGGCGTGGTGCGGCACGCGCAGGCCGGATACGAGCGCGCCAAGGAGGTCGCGTTGACCGTTGGGCCGGGCGAAGGAATGACTGTGCCGCTGTGGTGGACCCCTACGGCGACGTTCGGCCCGGACGGTGTCGGCGCCGGTGGCTGACGCTGTGACTGACGCTGTGGGTGGCGCTGTAGACGGTTCTGCGGCCGGCGCTGCCGGCACCGCATCGGCCGATCCGGCCGGCCGCACCGTCGACCTGCTGGTCACCGGTGCAGCCGAGATCCTCACCTGCGCAGCCGATGCGGACGACCTGATCGGTAGCACGAGCGGCGGTGTTGCGGTGGACGACGGGCTGATCGTCGCGGTGGGCGACGTCCGGGGCTACACCGGTCGCCGGGTGTTGGACGCGGCCGGCGGTGTGCTTTTGCCCGGCTTCGTCGATGCGCACACCCACGTGGTGTTCGGCGGCAGCCGAGTGGCCGAATATGCCGCGGCTGTCGGCGGATACCCGGCCCCAGTTGGCTCGCCGGCGGGCATCGTCGGGACCATGGACCAGACCCGGGCGGCATCGACGGCGAAGTTGATGGCGCAGGCGTCCGCGCGGGTGGCCGAGATGCTCGCGGCCGGCACCACCACGCTGGAGTCCAAGAGCGGCTATGGCCTGGCGCCGCAGCAGGAGCTGCGGTTGCTGCGGGTCAACCGGGCGCTGGCGGACGCGCTGCCGGTCACCGTGGTGTCCAGCTACCTGGGCGCGCACGCGTTCCCACCCGGTGTCGACCGCGACGAATACGTCGCGGAGGTGGTGGACCTGATCCCGCAGATCGCAGCGGAGCAGCTTGCCGACTTCTGCGACGTCTACTGCGATGACGGATATTTCGACCTTGCGCAGACCCGCCGGATACTCACCGCAGGACTGGCCGCCGGATTGTTGCCCAAGCTACATCTGGATGCCTACAACCACACCGGCGCGGCCGCGCTCGCGGCCGAATTGGGCGCGGTCAGCGTCGACCACCTGAATTACACCACCGACCGCGAACTGGCCGAGTTGTCCGCGGCCGGGGTCGTCGGGGTGTACCTGCCCTGCTTGGAGTACGCGGTCGCGCATCCTCGGCCGCTGGACGCCAGACGGCTTGTCGACGCGGGCATGGAAGTGGCGCTGGCCACCGACATCTGCCCCGGCTGCTGGACGACCAGCATGCAGCTGGTCATCGCGATGGCCTGCCGGTCCGGTGGGATGTCGGTGGCCGCCGCGGTGCGGGCTGCCACCTACGGCGCCGCGCGGTCAGCGGGCCTAGCCGACCGGACCGGGTCGCTGGAGGTCGGCAAGCGGGCCGACCTGCTGGTGCTCGACCTGCCCAGCCACGAGGATGTGGCCTACCGGCTGGGCCGCAACAGCGTCGTCGCGGTGGTCAGCGCGGGCCGGGTGGTGGTGGAAACATCGACGACTGGTAACAACCACAGCGCGGGGGAGGGGACAGGGTGAGCACCACCTATCACTGCGAGTACGCCTGGCTCGGCGGTGACCGGGCGAGCGCCGACGTGCTGATCGAGGTGTCCGATGGCAGCATTACCGCGGTCGGCACCGCCGAGACGGCGTCGATCCCGCAGAGCGCCCACCGGCTGGCCGGGCTGACCCTTCCGGGGTTGGCCAACACCCACTCGCACGTCTTCCACCGGGCCATCCGCGGCCACGCGCAGTCGGGCGTCACCGACTTCTGGGCCTGGCGGGACGTGATGTACCGGGTGGCCGAGAAGCTGAACCCCGACCTGCTGTACCGGCTCGCGCTGGCGACTTATGCGGAGATGGCGCTGTCCGGGATCACCAGTGTCGGCGAGTTCTTCTACCTGCACCACGGCGCCGACGGACGGCGGTACGAGGACCCGAACGCCATGGGGAGGGCGGTGATCGCCGCTGCGAACGATGCGGGGATCCGAATCACCTTGCTGGACACCTGCTACCTGCAGGCCGATGTGCGCGGCGCTCCGTTGGCCGGCGTGCAGCTCCGCTTCGGCGACGGTAGCTGGCAGTCCTGGGCGGAGCGGGTGGGCGCGCTTGGCGACACTTCCACCAGCAGGGTGGGCGCCGCGATCCACAGCGTCAGGGCGGTTCCTCGTGCGGCGCTGGCGTCGGTGGCCGAGTATGCCCGCGACCGGGGACTGCCGCTGCACGTCCACGTCTCCGAGCAACCGGCCGAGAACGCCGCGTGCGTAGACGCCTTCGGCCTGACCCCGGTCGCATTGCTGGCCGCCGAGGGCGTCCTCGGCGGCACCTCGACCGCCGTGCACGCCACTCACCTGACCGACGCCGACATCGACCTGCTGGGTGGTTCCGGCACGTCGGTGTCGATGTGCTGCACCACCGAACGCGACCTGGCCGACGGCGTCGGTCCGGCGATCGCGCTGGCTGCGGCCGGTTCACCGCTGTGCGTCGGCAGCGACGCGCACATGATGATCGATCTGTGGGAGGAGGGCAGAGCGATCGAGCTGAACCAACGGCTGATCTCCGGAGTCCGCGGGCACCTGGCGGCCGGACAGATCGCCACCTCGCTGACCCGCGACGGCGCTACGGCCATCGGCTGGAACGCCGGCCGGATCGTGCCGGGTGCCCTGGCCGACCTGGTGACGGTCGGCCTGGACTCGGTCCGCACCGCGGGCGCCCGATCGGGCGATGTGCTGGCGCACGTGCTGTTCGCGGCGACAGCAAGCGACGTCCGCAGCGTGGTGACCGGGGGGACTCTGGTGGTCGATTCCGGCGTGCACATCGCAGTCCCGCAAGCCGGCCGGGAACTGGACGCCGTCATCGCCGAGGTCTTGTCCTGATCGTGTTGTCGGCTGCTATCGACTGCTGAAGGGCCCGTCGCGCGACTCCTGATCGGAGGCGGGTGCAGCGCGGCCGACCATCTCGCCGCGGCTACCGTTCATCCATGGAGTTCTCCGATGTAGTGCGCCGACGACGGATGGTCAGGGACTACGACCCGGACCGGCCGGTGCCGACCGAGCTGAGGGATCGGCTGTTGGCCAATGCGCTGCGTGCCCCCAGCGCCGGCTTCTCCCAGGGTTGGGCATTCCTGGTGCTGGAGTCGTCTGTCGACCGGCATCGGTTCTGGTCGGCGACGGCCGAACCAGGGGAGGCCGACGCCTGGCTGGCAGCGATGAGCCACGCCCCGCTGATCGTCATTTGCCTCTCGCACAAGGATGCCTACCTGGACCGGTACGCGGAGCCGGACAAGGGCTGGACCGACCGGGCCGAGGCCCACTGGCCGGTGCCGTACTGGGATGTCGATACCGGCTTCGCGGCGCTGATGATGATGCTGACGGCGGTAGACCAGGGCCTGGGAACCTGCTTCTTCGGTATCCCGCCGGATCGCACTGCGCCCTTCCGTGGCGAGTTCGGCGTGCCGGACGCCTATCGCCCGGTCGGCGTGCTGTCGATCGGCTATCCGGCTCCCGACCGCCGCTCGCCCTCGCTGAAGCGGGGCCGGCGACCGGCAGCCGAGGTGGTCCATCTCGGGCAGTGGGACGTCACCGCCAGCTGATCGCCTGCATCCTCCACGGGCAACCCGCAGGTTCAGCCGACGAGGCCGGATTCTCGCATCGACACGGCCCCGCCGGTGAGGCGCTGCACGGTCACGTAGATCGCCGCCTGCGCTCGGCGCTGCAGCCCGAGCTTGGCCAACACGCCGGTCACGGTGTTCTTCACGGTCTTCTCCGCGATGCCGAGCCGGTTGCCGATCTCGCGGTTGGTCAGGCCGTGGCCGATGAGTTCCAGCACCTGATTCTCGCGCCGGGTCAGCCGGGGGCTTGGGCGCTGCGGGATCGTGTCCATGACAGAATCGTATTCGACAAGTCGTAGAAGTTCTACGTGAAGTAGAATCCTTCCCAGATCGACCGGAGTGTTCGGCATGCTTGGACGTGGTGAGTTGGAGCGGGCGGTCGCCGGCGTGCTGTGGGACGCCGACGAGCCGATGACGGCCAAGGCCGTCGCCGAGGCACTGCCCGGGCGGGAACTGGCGGTGACGACCGTGCTGACGGTGCTGGGCCGGTTGGAGTCAAAGGGGCTGGTGTGCCGTGCCCGGGACGGCCGGGCGCACACCTACGAGCCGGTGTCCAGCCGTGAGGAGCACACTGCCGAACTGATGCGCCAGGTGCTGGACGGCGCAGCAAACCGCGCCGATACGTTGGCCCGATTCGTGGGGTCCGCGACGCCGGGCGATCTGGCCGCGCTGCGCAGGGCGCTGGACGGCCGGTAGTCGGGTGCCGACCTGGGCGTTGGCCTGCTGCCTGCTCGGCTACGGCCTGCTGCTGGCCGGACCGGCCAGCAGCAAGCTTGCCGCCGCCGGGTGGACCGCCAGGATGCCGCGTGCCGCGCTGGTGCTGTGGCAGGCGGTATGTCTGGGCGCCGGCCTCGGCGTGATCGGATCCGGCGTGGTGCTGGCCGTCGCTCCGCTTGGTGGCGACCTGCTCGCCGCGCTGCTGGCTCTGGGCGACCAACTGCGTCGCGGGCACCCCTTCGCCGCCCTACCCGGATGGCGGATCGCCTGCGGGGTGGTGTCAGCGCTGCTGACGCTGTGGCTGCTGGCGGTGTTGGTGCGCTGCTTCGCGCTTGCCCAGCGCCGACGCCGTGTCCATCGCAGGGTGCTGGATCTGCTATCGGGGCCGCGGCCTGACGCGGCGGGCAATCCGGCGATGCTGGCCGGCGTCCGGGTCCTTGACCACCCATCGGCGGTGGCCTACAGCGTTCCGGGCCGACGTTCTCGGGTGGTGCTGTCCGCGGGGTTGGTGGATTTGCTGACCCCCGACGAACTCGCCGCAGTGGTGGAGCACGAACGGGCGCATCTGCGGTCCAGGCACGACATCTTGGTGTTGCCGTTCCAGGCTTGGGCCGCCTCGGTTGGCCGCATCGGATGGGTTCGCCGCGCACAGGTCTCGGTTGCCGGCCTGGCCGAGATGCTGGCCGACGACGTTGCCGCCCGCCGAGTCGCGCCGGACGTGCTGGTCTCCGCACTGGCCGCGGTAGCACGGGCAGGGGGGGTGCCTGCGGGTGCTGATGTCGAACTCTCGGTCGGCGGCGCCGGTCCCGCTATCGGCAACTCGGTTGATCCCGCCGCGGCCGGCACCGTGAGTGATGCACCGTCGGGCGGCCGACAGTTCGGTGCGGAGCTGGTCATCAGGGTGCGGCGGTTGCGGAATCCGCGACCGGCGCCGCAGGCGCTCGCCTTGGCCGTGTACCTGCTGGCTGTGCTGATTGTGGTGGTGCCAGCTGTGGTGTTGCTGGTCGGTTGGTGACCGCGACCACTCCTGCGCCGGCATTCCGTGGAGACACCTGCCGGCCTGGGCGGGTATCATTCGGCTGTCGACGGCACCGCCGCCTGCGGGCGGCGTGCCACGGGGAACCCGGTTTGAATCCGGGACTGTCCCGCAGCGGTGAACGGGAACGAAAGCCGTCACCTCCCGGCAACGGGAGGTAGCAGCACTGGGCCGTAAGGCCTGGGAAGCGACGGCCGGTAGGACGAGGAGATGCCGGGAAACCGGTGAACCCCGGCGCCCGCAGTCCGAATACCCGATGTCGGCACACGGGCCGCACGGCCCGTGTCGCTGGAGGACCTCGCGGAAGGCCGAACGCTCACGACGGCAGGGCTGATGCCTGCGGTCGGTGCGCAGCTGATCCGCCCGCTCCTGCAGCGCCCACCGCGAGGCCAAGGAGCCTGCCGTGCCGCTGTTGCACCATTCCGCCCGCCGGAATCCCGCCATGCTGACCGTGACGCTGGCCGTTGCCCTGATGCTCTCCGGATGCGGGTCCGGGGCCGCCGCCGACAACCCGGTCGTCAGCGCTCCCGCCGGGCTCCCGTCATCGGCAGCCGGGCCGTCCGACTCGATGACCGGACCAACATCCTCTGCCGGCTCCACGACGGTCCCGCCCTCCCAGACCGCTTCCTCCCAGGCGCCCTCCTCGACCCAGCCGGCCGCGGCGCGGTCATCCGGAGCGTCGTCCCTATCGGCGCCGGCCGGCCGGATCGGCCCGGACGGGTGCATCACCGACTTCGACCCGGACGCCGACTACTTTCCGGACAAGGCGACCCTTTATGACGCAAAAGTTTTCACCATCAGCTACCACCTGTCCTACCAGGTGCTGACCGTCATCCAGCCGTCCCAGGGAGCCCCGCCGGAAAGCTACCTGCTGGTCAGGTGCGGCGCGCCGAAACCCGAACTGACCGGCGCCCTTGCCACCGCGCAGCAGATCGTGATCCCGGTGCACTCGCTATTCTCCGGGTCCACCACCCAGCTGCCCAGCCTGGTGATGCTCGACCAACTCGACGTGCTCACCGGCGTGGGATCCAAGTCCTACATTTCCGAGAAGAAGGTGCTGGCCAAGGTGGCCTCACCCACGGTTGTCGAGTACGCCGATGCCGCCGGCACAGTCGATCAGGAGAAGGTGGTGACGGCCAAGCCGGACGTGTTGATCACCGGAGGGTTTGCCGACCCCGCCTACGCGAAGATCCAGAAGGCGGGGGTGCCGGTGCTGGCCGATGCCGACTGGCTGGAGAACAGCCCGCTGGGCCGTGCGGAGTGGATCAAGTTCTTCGCCGCGCTCACCGATACCCAGGGCAAGGCAGGTATCGCCTTCGATCAGGTCGCGACCGCCTACCACGACACCAAGGCGTTGGCCGCGAACGCACCAGTGGTTCAGGTGGTAACTGGGCAGCCGTACCAAGGTACCTGGTACGTACCAGGCGGCGGCTCCTATACGGCGGCGCTGATCGCCGACGCGGCCGGTAGCTACCCCTGGGCGAAAGACCCTTCAACGGGAAGCATCTCCACCGACGTCGAGACGGTGTTCGCCAAGTCGGGCACTGCGCCGGTATGGCTGGCTAGCACCACCTGGACCACCCAGGAGCAGGCGCTCGCGGAGAACTCGGCATTCGCCAAGTTCACTGCATTCGCCGACCACAATGTGTGGAATGCAGCCAAGGATGTGACCGCTTCCGGCGGAAACAACTTCTATGAACTCGGTGCCGTTCGACCGGACCTCATCCTGGGCGATCTGGTGGCGATCTTGCATCCGGACCTGATGCCTGATCACGACTTCGCCTTCTACCTCAAGCTGACCTGACCATGCGGCGGTCCGCGGTGGTGCTGGTGGTTCTGGCGGTTCTGGCCGTCGGAACTGCGGTGCTGGCCGCGTGCGTCGGATCGGTGTCAGTGCCACTGAGCGAGACGCTGCGGGTGCTCACCGGCCGGCCGACCCTGGACCCGCAGCTGGGTGTGCTGCTGACCGAGATTCGGCTGCCTCGGGTGGTCACCGCCGCTGTCGCTGGAGCTGGATTGGCGGTCGCCGGACTGGTGATGCAGACGCTGTTTGCCAACCCGCTGGCCGACCCGTACATTCTCGGCGTGTCCGCCGGGGCCGGGCTGGGCGTGGCGGTGGTGACGATAGGCACCGGATCCGCCGCCTCGACCTTCGTCGCCGCGGTGGGCGGAGCGGGCCGGGTGGGCACCGTGCTGGCTGCCGCGATCGGCGCGGTGGCCGTGCTGGCGCTGGTGCTATTGCTGGGCCGCTGGGTGCGCTCGGTAGTGGCGCTGCTGATCATCGGCGTGATGATCGGCGCAGTGGCCGGTGCCGGGGTGTCGTTGCTGCTGGCCTTCGCCGACCCGGCCAGGGCACAGAAGTTCGTGCTGTGGGGACTCGGCTCCGTTTCCGGTACCGGCTGGCCGGATGTCGCGGTTCTCGCGCCGGCGGTGCTGGCCGGGGTGCTGCTGATCGCGGCGCTGGCGCCGTCGCTGAACGCGTTGCTGCTGGGGGAGCGATATGCGGCGACCATGGGCGTGACGGTGCGCCGGGTACGTGCCCTGGCGATCACCGCTACCGCAATCATTGCCGGTGCGGTGACGGCGTTCTGCGGGCCCATCGCCTTCCTGGGAATCGCGGTTCCCCACTTGACCAGGCTGTCGTTGGGCAGCTCCGATCACCGGTTGCTAGTGCCGGGTTCGGTGCTGCTGGGGGCGGCGGTCTGCCAGCTCTGCGCAGTGGTGGCGCAGCTGCCGGGCCAGGACGGGGTGCTGCCACTGAACGTGATGACGGCGGTGATCGGGGCGCCCGTTGTGGTGGCGGTGCTGCTGCGGTCTCGGCGGCTGTCGGCGGGGGTGGTGACGTGAGAGTCGAGCGCATTCTCGCCCCTGATAGCGGCAGGGACTCCGGTGCGATCGGCGGCGCAGGAGCTGTGTGGACCGGCGGCGCAGGAGCTGTGTGGACCGGCGGCGCACCGGCGCCGGCCGACGCTGGACAGCGCCCGGCGGCACGGGATGCCGACGTTCCGGTCGCGACCGGGCTCGGGGTGCAGCAGTTGTCGGTGGGGTACCCGGGCGGCATCGGCCGTGGGCGCCGGCAGGCCCGGGTAGTGCTGTCCGGGCTCGATCTGGTCGCGGTCCCCGGCCGAGTCACCATGCTGCTGGGCGCGAACGGTGCGGGAAAGTCGACGCTGCTGCGGACCATCGCCTGCCTGCAGCCTGCGCTGGCCGGGCGGGTCGAAGTGGACGGCGCTGACCTCGGCCGGTTGTCGGCCCGGGCCAGGGCGCGGACGTTGGCAGTTGTGCTCACCGAGCGGTTCGACCCTGGCCTGCTCACCGGCGGTGAGGTGGTGGCGTTGGGTCGGCACCCACACGTCGGCCCGGCAGGTGCACTCTCGTCAGCGGATCGGGAGGCTGTCGGCGAGGCGCTGGCGATGATGCACGCCGAGGACCTTGCCGACCACCGACTCGCGGAAATGTCTGATGGACAGCGGCAGCGGATCATGGTGGCGCGCGCGCTGGCCCAGGAGCCCCGGCTGCTGGTACTGGATGAACCGAGCGCATTCCTGGATGCCCCGGCCAGAATCGAGCTGCTCGCCCGGTTGGCGGTCGTTGCGGTGGATCGGGGTATCGCTGTGCTGCTGTCCACTCACGATGTGGAGACTGCGCTGCGGGCCGGGGGCGACGCCTGGTTGATCGGCCGACCTGGTGCGGCTTCGCACGGTGGGGCGATCAATGGCGCGGCCGCACTCCTGGGGGCTGCGCCGAGCCCGAAGTGTCAGGACGGTACCGAGCCGAGTTCTGCAGCGCCGGGCGCGGCAGTGTCGGGTTCGACGGGCCGCGGGGGCAGAGCGCAAGACGCGACAGCGCAGCGAGCGGTGCCAGGGCGCACGCCGGTTATCAGCGGGCCGATCGAGTTGCTCGCCGCGTCCGGGGCGATCAACGACGCCTTCGACTCGGTCGCCGTCGGCTTCGACGCAGCCTCCGGCACCTTCCGGCTGCGCTGAGGCGAGCTGGGCGCGAAAAAGTCGCAGTTCGTTCGAGCCTGGGCCGGGTGCTCACGCTCAGAACACGGACGCAGCTGCATCGAACTGCGACTTTTTGTCGACAGCCGCACCATGACGCTCTACTCCAGGTAGTCGCGCAGGACCTGCGAGCGTGAGGGGTGGCGCAGCTTGGACATCGTCTTGGACTCGATCTGTCGGATCCGCTCGCGGGTGACCCCATACACCTGGCCGATCTCGTCCAGGGTGCGTGGCTGCCCATCGGTCAGCCCGAAGCGCAGTCGGACCACTCCGGCCTCCCGCTCGGACAGCGTCTGCAGTACCGACTGCAGCTGGTCCTGCAGCAGCGTGAAGGACACCGCGTCGACTGCGACAACTGCCTCGGAGTCCTCGATGAAGTCGCCCAGCTGGGAGTCACCCTCGTCGCCGATGGTCTGGTCCAGGCTGATCGGCTCCCGGGCGTACTGCTGGATCTCCAGCACTTTGTCCGGGGTGATGTCCATCTCCTTGGCCAGCTCGTCAGGCGTTGGTTCGCGGCCCAGGTCCTGCAGCAGTTCCCGCTGGATCCGCCCGAGCTTGTTGATCACCTCGACCATGTGCACCGGGATGCGGATGGTGCGGGCCTGGTCGGCCATGGCTCTGGTGATGGCCTGCCTGATCCACCAGGTGGCGTAGGTGGAGAACTTGTAGCCCTTGGTGTAGTCGAACTTTTCCACCGCCCGGATCAGGCCGAGGTTGCCCTCCTGGATCAGGTCCAGGAACGCCATCCCGCGGCCGGTGTACCGCTTGGCCAACGAGACGACGAGCCGCAGATTCGCCTCCAGCAGGTGGTTCTTCGCGCGTTCGCCGTCCCGCCTGACCCAGGTCAGATCGCGGCGCATCTGGGTCGACAACTTCTCGCTGTTGTCGGCGATCTGGCGCATCCGCTCGACCGAGTACAGGCCGCCCTCGATCCGCTTGGCGAGGTCGACTTCCTCCTCGGCGTTGAGCAGCGCGACCTTGCCAATCTGCTTCAGGTAGGCGCGGACCGAGTCAGCCGAGGCGGTCAGCTCGGCATCCTTGCGGGCCTGCTTGAGCGCCTCGGACTCCTCCTCGTCGTCCCAGGAGAACTCGTCGGACTCTGCGGTCGCAGGTGTGGCCGCTTCCTCCTCGTCGGTGTCCTCGCGATCTGCCCCATCGGGAGCAGCTTCGGCGTCGGCCGGGTTGATTTCGGTGCCCGCGTCGACCTCGACCTCGGCGTCCACGCCGGCGTCGATCTCGACGTCCTCAGTGGAGTCGACAACGGCGGAGCCCGGTGCGGCTGCCGCGGTGCGGCTCGCTGCGGACTTGGCCGCACCTGTCGGCTTTTTCGCTGTAGCCGGGCGTGCGCCCTTGGCCGGCGCCTGCTTCTTACCGGCGCTCACCGTTGCGCTCGTTGCACCCGCCGAAGTGGCGGCAGCTCGGTGGCTGCGCGAGCGCGGGGCAGCCGCTGGTGCAGCAGCGCCGGCTGCTTTGTCGCCGGCTGGGTCGTCAGCGACCGCCTGGTGGGCTGATGCCGCGGTGTTGGATGTGGCGGCCTTGGATGTAGCGGCCTTGGATGTAGCGGCCTTGGATGTAGCGGCCTTGGATGTGGCGGCCTTGGATGTCGCAGTGTGCAAATCGGCTGTCTCGGCTGGTGCCGCTGTGGCTGTCGCGGCCTTGGTCGCGGCGGCCTTCGAGGTGGTGGACTTGGCCGTCTCGGCGGTGGGTGTCGCTCCGGTGGCTGTTTCAGCCGTCGATGCGCCAGCCTTAGATGACGCTGCCCTGGACGTAGCTGCCTTCGATGGACCGGCCTTCGGTGTCGGAGCCTTGGTCGCCGTTGGTGCTGCGGCCTCGGTCGCCAGCAGGACTGTATCGGGTGTGTCTGTATCAGGTGTCTCTGCGTTGGGTGTCTCTGTGCTGGCCTTGGGCGTGTCGCGGCTCGCGCTCGCAGCCGACCCCGCCGGTCTGTCTGTCACGTCGGACGGGGCGTTCCCGTTGGACGACATCACCCCATCGGACATCGCCCCATCAACTGTCGCCACCGGTTGCTCTCCGGCAGCGTGAGACGGGCGGGACACCGCGGACTCCGACCCGTCGGCGTCGACACCGGAAACGGTGTCATCTGCCGGGAGGGTGTCCGCCGACGGGATGGAACGGGAGGTTGCTGCGCCTGCCACTGATGCCCTTTCGCTGTGCGAACTCGCCGACCATCCGCACGGCACAGCCCCATCAAGAGGTGGGGTGGCGCGGCCCGATGGTCCCGACCCAATCGACCCGGCCGGATGGCGACCGCTTCAGTGTAACGGGACCGCGGCAGTGCCACCTGCCACCTGCGCGGTTGGCAGGACGGCGTGACGTTCTCGTGCAGCCCGGCTGGATCAGCTCGCCGGTGCTGCCTGGTCGCCGGTGTCGCCGGGCGCCGCGCGGATCGCGTCCGACCCGGTGCTGTGGTGCGACGTGCGGCCGGCAGCCTCGGCCGCGGTGAGCGCAGCCCCAACGATCCCGGCATTGTTGGCCAGCGCGGCGATGACTATCTCGGTCCGCGTCTTGATCTGCGGGAACCACTTCTCCGGCTTCTTCGACACGCCACCACCGAGGATGAACAACTCGGGCCAGAGCAGATTCTCGAGCGTTCGAAGGTAGGTCTGCAACTTCCCGGACCACTCGCTCCAACTCATGTCCAGGCGTTCACGGGCGGACACGGATGCCCGGCTTTCGGCGTCGTGCCCGTCAACCTCGATGTGCCCGAGTTCTGCATTCGGCACCAGCCGACCATCGTGGATCAGCGCCGTCCCCAGACCGGTGCCCAAAGTGACCAGGATGACGACGCCGCGATGGCCATGGCCGGCGCCGTACCTGACTTCCGCCAGCCCGGCCGCATCAGCGTCGTTCAGGACACAGACCGGACCGGGAACCCTCGACCTCATCAGGTCGAGCAGGGAGGCTCCTCTCCAGGAACTGTCCACATTGGCCGCACTGTGGACGACTCCGTTCAACACCACCCCGGGAAAGGTGACTCCGATGGGTCCGCTGTAGTCGAAGTGGCCGGCCACCCGGGCCGCGGTATCCACCACGGCTTCCGGGGTCGACGGCTGCGGTGTGTCCAGCCGGAAGCGTTCGCTGATCAACGAACCGTCAGTGAGGTCGACGACGGCCCCTTTGATCCCCGTTCCGCCGATGTCGATACCGAGCGCGCGGTCGAGTGTTCCAGCTGTCACGGTCTGACTCCTTCGGGCCGAGCGGCTGCATGCGGATAACGACGGGCAGGACGGATTACCGGCCGCCGCAGCGTGGCCGAAGCCGTCCGGGCGATCGTAGTGACTCTGCTCACCATGTATGCACGGACCCGTTCAGACCGGGCAGCCGGTGGTGGCGGGTAGCGACGGGATGGGTGGTAGCGGCTTGGCGGCCGCAGTCTGGCCTTCGATCACTGCCGGCGGCGCGGCGGCATTCTTGATCGTCGTCAACTCGGACTTGACCGCGTCACTGGGCTGGGTCAGCGTGAAGCGGGCACCGAGTGCGAGATCGACCGAGTCGTCAAGCCTGTTGTCCACCACAAGCTGGGCGCAAGGGGCCATCAACAGCACTGTCCTGGCCTGCGCGGTGCCGGCTTCGCCGTAACGAATCTCCCCGTAGCAGCGGAGGTCTTGCGCCGGGTACAGCGGATCGTTGGTCTGCGGCTGAATCGACTGGAAACCAACGGTACGGAACTCGTCGGTGACGGTCTTGGCTTGCCCGACGACGGTGCTCGCGTTGAATACGGTCAGCACGATGCTGCCCGGGTCAGCGGGCCGGGTCTGCGCGAGGGTGTTCGGATCGGTGAATGTGCCCAGGGTCGTCGTCACTGACTGCGTGGTCGAGCCGGTGCTGGATGCGCTGGTCGATGTCGATGTCGATGTCGATGTCGATGCCGGTGCCGATGCCGGTGCCGATGTCGATGCCGGTGCCGATGTCGATGCGGATGCGGAAGTGGAGGCTGGGACCGACGCGAGAGTGTCGGTTCCCGTTGCCGTGCCCGCGGTGTTGCTGGATGCGCCGGTGGATCGGCTTCTGCTGGTCTGAACCTGGCTGGTGGGCGCGGGCCCCGGCTGATTGCAGCCGGTCGCCTGGACTGCCGCGGGCTTCAGCGCCTGCAACCAGATGTAACCGGTCGCGACCAGGAGCACCACGATGACCACCGTCATCGGCCAGCGCCGGCGTCGGCGGTACCGCGCGGTAGCGGGATCGGAGGTCACCGGTGATGGCCCTTCTGCTGGATGATGCTGGGTCGTCGACCGGCCGCCCGGTGCGGTTCACCAGGAAAGCGCGGTCGCGCAGTTGCCAGGGTAAGCGGTCCACCGGCTCAGCTGTCCGCGGCGTCGGTGCGCACGGTGGGCGTATCCGCTGTCGGTACGAAGCAAGCCGGTGGGTCGCTGTGCGCCTCGCCGGCGGCTTCGGTTACCCTGCTGCCGCCCGGCACCGGTACCGGTCGACACGTAGCACCGTCGGGCATTCGGACGGTCCGGCTTGTCACGACGCGACGGCGGAGTGTGAAAACGCGCTCGAACCGGGCACAAACGAGGTCGTTCCAGCGTTAGCACCCGCGAGGGTGGCCACCGCGGGATCAACCGAACCAGCGACGCGGTGGCAGCGCCCACCGTTACCAACAACAGGCGAAGGAAACGAGAATGGCAACCGATTACGACGCACCGCGCCGGAATGAATCGGACGATGTCAGCGAGGACTCACTCGAGGAACTGAAGGCCCGGCGGAACGAGGCGCAGTCCTCGGTGGTCGACGTCGATGAGGCGGACACGGCAGAGAGCTTCGAGCTGCCGGGTGCTGACCTGTCCGGAGAGGAACTGATCGTCAGCGTGATCCCGAAGCAGGCCGATGAGTTCACCTGCTCGACGTGTTTCCTGGTGCAACACCGCAGCCGGCTGGCCTCGGAGTCGAACGGCAAGTTCGTCTGCGTCGACTGTGCTTGATAACGGGCGGCCTGGTGACGGGCGGCCTGGTGACGGGCGGCCTGGTGACGGGCGGCCTGGTGACGGGCGCTGTCCGGAACCCTGGCGCCCGGTAGCCGCTAGGTCAAGCCGCATTGCGGAGCAGGTGGGGCAGTTCCACCATGTGTTCGGGCTGCCGCTGCGTACCCGCCCGGACGTGGCAGTGGGCGAAGGCCAAGCGGTCCTTCGACAGGCGTTGATCGAGGAGGAAGTCGGCGAATTGCGGCAGGCATCCGGCGATCGGGACCTGGTGGGAATCGCGGACGCGCTGGCCGACATCGTGTACGTCGCGTACGGGACCGCGCATGTTTACGGGATCGATCTGGATGCGGTCCTCGACGAGGTGCACGCCTCCAACATGACGAAACTGGACAGGACGGGTCGTCCGGTCCGGCGGGCTGACGGCAAGGTGCTGAAGGGTCCTGACTATCGGCGGCCCGACGTTGCAGCGGTGCTGGCCGAAGGCCGATCAACCGCGAGTGGACCAGCCTGATCCGGCGCCGACGGGGTCGAGCACCGACCGCCCTGCCCTGGGTTCCCAGGAACGGCCGCGTTCTGCGTCCGGGCCCGACAAGTGTGGCGGCGGGCTAGGCTCGGCACGGGGGATCGCTGGATGGCGGCCGCGTGGTGGATGGAGTGAAACGGGCGATGGGCAATCGGATCGGCGCCTGGGTGCGTCGGTTGACCACCGACGGTGACCAGCTGCACGCCGACGAACTCAGCTCCGAGGTACGGGCGGACGGAGCACGCCCAACGGGCAGCTGCACGGCGGGGGAGCGGGTGATGATCCTCGGCCGGCTCCGGTGTGTCGAGCTGCAGCCGGCCGATTCGCTAGCCACGCTGACGGCGGAGCTGTGGGATGGGACCGACGTGGTACAGCTGATCTGGCTCGGTCGCCGCACCATTCCCGGTATCGAGGCAGGACGAACTCTTCGGGCGCACGGCCGACTAGCGATGCGCGAGGGCCGAAAGGTGCTGTACAACCCGCAGTACGAACTGCTACCGGCGCACCAGTGACAGTGCCCGAACTCCCGGCACGCCAGACATCGGACGCCGACACTGGGCCGACCACCGGTGCAGACGCATTCGCCGTCGAGCCCACCGTGGCCGCAGAGGCTGCTGAAACCGCTGAAACCGTCGAAACCGCTGAAACCGCCGCGACCGCCGAAACCGCCGCGACCGCCGAAACCGCCGCGACCGCCGCGACCGCCGCGACCGCCGAGACCGTCGAAACCGCTGAGACCGTCGAAACCGTCGAAACCGCTCTGACTGCCAAGGCCGCTGAGCCTGCCCGGCCCACCATGTGGGAGCAGCTTGGCGGCCCGATGGGGATGCTCGACTCCGGGCTGCCGGTGGTGGTCTTCGTCATCGTCAACATCTTCGCCGGTCTGGGCTGGGCCATCGGCGCCGCGCTGACAGCAGGGGTGCTGATTGCGGTGATCCGGCTGGTCCGTCGCCGGCCGGTGATCCAGGCGATCGCCGGCCTCTTCGGCGTCGGCATCGCCGCCTTCATCGCCTACCGGGTGGGATCTGCCAAGGGCTACTTTCTGTTCGGTATCTGGTCCTACGCGCTGTACGGTGGCGCGCTGCTGGCATCGGTGCTGGTGCGGTGGCCGCTGATCGGCGTGCTGTGGGAGGGTCTGAACGGCAGGGGGAACGTCTGGCGCGGTGATCGGCGCCGGGTGCGCCGGTATGATTTGGCGACTCTGGTGTGGGTGGCTGTCTTCGCCGCCCGATTCGCGGTGCAGAACGTGCTGTACGCCAGCGACCAGGTCGGCTGGTTGGCCACCGCGCGGCTGCTGATGGGGTATCCGCTGTACTTGCTGGCTATTTTGGTGACGGTGCTCATCGTGGGGGTCCACGGCGGGATGCGTTTGCCTGCTGTGCTGACCAGGCAGGCCGGCGGACGTGGCACGACAACTGGTGGATCAGCGGCCGACGACAGGAACACCCCCTCCGGAGCATCGCGCCGTCCTGACGTCGGCTGACCGGGCCGCTGACATCAGCCGCATGGCCTCGGCCGCGTCACAGTGGCCGGATCACGTCGGCCGCGCCACATTAGCTACGTCACGTGAGCCGCGTCACTTGAGCCGCGTCAGATGAGCTGCGGCACATGGGCTGCGTCACATGAGTGCGGCCCTGACGTCGTCCTCCACTTCGGGCGCTGCCACGAACAGCAACTCGTCACCAGGCTCCAGCGGCTCGTCGGGCGCCGGCACGATCACTCGTCCACCGCGCAGGATCGTCACCAGCGCGGCGTCCCGCGGCAGCGTCAGATCACGCACCGGACGTCCGGCCAGGGGGGTCCGTGGCGGCAGCGTCACCTCCACCAAATTCGCCTGGCCCTGACGCAAGGTGAACAGCCGGACCAGGTCGCCGACAGTCACCGCCTCTTCCACCAGCGCGGCGAGGATCCGTGGCGTCGACACTGCGACATCCACCCCCCACGCCTCGTTGAACAACCATTCGTTGCGCGGGTCGTTGACCCGGCCGACCACCCGGGCCACCGCGAACTCGGTCTTGGCCAGCAGCGAGAGCACCAGGTTCACCTTGTCGTCACCCGTGCAGGCGATCACCACGTCGCAGGTCTGCATGCCGGCTTCCTCGAGGGACTCCAGTTCGCACGCGTCCGCATGGACCCACTCTGCGGCTTCGATTCGTTCCGGCTTGATGGCTTCAGCATCTCGGTCGATCAGCATCACCTGGTGACCGTTGTCCACCAGTTCGGCGGCGATGGATCGGCCGACGGAGCCGGCTCCGGCAATAGCGATCCGCATCAGGCACCTCCTGCTGGGGCATGCGTGGCGGCTTCCGCAACGGTGAAGATTTCGGGGGTCAGCACCGAGGCGTAGACGATATCGCCGTCCTGAATGACGGTCTGGGCATCCGGCAGCAGCCCGGTGCCGAACCGGATGACGAATGCGATGTGCGCGCCGGTGGCCTGCTCCAACTCGGCGAGCGGGCGACCGATCCAGTTCCGGTGGTAGTTGAGGGCGGCAATGGCGACCTTCCCGGTGGGATCGCGCCACTCGGTGATCATCCCGTCGGGGATAATGGCGCGCATCAACCGGTCCGTCGTCCACGGCACGGTGGCCACGGTCGGGATGCCGAGGCGCTCATAGACCTGGGCTCGCTTCTGATCGTAGATGCGGGCGACGACGATCTGCACGCCGAACCGCTCTCGCGCGACCCGCGCCGCGATGATGTTGGAGTTGTCGCCGGAGGAGACCGCCGCGAACGCATGGGCCTCTTCGATCCTGGCCTCAATGAGAGTCTGCCGGTCGAAGCCGACTCCGAGCACCTGGGTGCCGTGAAAGTCGGGCCCGAGTCGCCGAAACGCCTCAACGTCCCGGTCGATCACCGCGATCGAATGCCCGGCGATGCCGAGTTGCCGGGCCAGCAGGGCGCCAACGCGCCCGCAGCCCATGATGACGATGTGCACGTCTGGTGCCCCTTCGCATTCCAGGACCGACCTGGCCGTCGCATGCAACCTACCGCCTAGTCGGCGCCGCCGCGGGCACGGGCTGGTCGCCAGGCATTCCACATCGCCGTAGGCTGCTCGGTTGTGTCGAAGTTGACGACGGCCGCCAAGCGGCTGCTAGTGGGGCAGCCGTTCCGCAGCGACCGGCTGTCCCACACTCTCTTGCCCAAGCGCATCGCGCTGCCGGTGTTCGCCTCCGACGCGCTGTCCTCCGTGGCGTACGCGCCGGAGGAGATCTTTGCCACGCTGTCGATCGCCGGATTGTCCGCGTTCACCTTCTCGCCGTGGATCACCGGCCTGGTGTGCTTCGTGATGCTGGTGGTGGTGGCTTCCTACCGGCAGAACGTGCACGCCTACCCCAGCGGCGGCGGCGACTACGAGGTGGCAACGAAAAACCTCGGCCCGAATTTCGGCCTGACGGTTGGCAGCGCGCTGCTGGTCGACTACATCCTGACCGTAGCCGTGTCCACCGCTTCCGGAGTGGCCAATATCGGGTCGGCCATCGCCGTCGTCGGCGACCACCCGGTGCTGTTCTCGGTGCTGATCATCACCCTGGTCACCGCCGCCAACCTGCGGGGTATCAGGGAGTCGGGCACCGCGTTCGCCATTCCGGTCTACGCCTTCATCGTGGCGATCTTGGTGATGGTGGCCACCGGGCTGGTCCGGACCGCGCTCGGCTCGCCGATGCACGCCGAGAGCGCCAACTTCACCCTGTCCGGCACGCACGACTACGCCGGTCTGGCGCTGGTCTTCCTGCTACTGCGGTCGTTCTCCTCGGGCTCGGCGGCGCTGACCGGGGTCGAGGCGATTTCCAACGGTGTCCCGGCCTTCCGGAAACCCAAATCGCGCAACGCAGCCACCACGCTGGCTTTGATGGGCGGGCTTGCCGTCACCATGCTGATCGGGCTGGTCACCATGGCGATGATCACCCACGTCCACCTGGCCGGTCCGGATGTCACCCTAGTCGGCGCACCCGCAGGGTACTACCAGAAGACGATGATCGCGCAGATCGCCCAGACGGTGTTCTCGGGGTTCCCTATCGGGTTCTACGTCGTATCGTTCACCACCGGGATCATCTTGATGCTGGCCTGCAACACGGCGTTCAATGGATTCCCGGTGCTCGGTTCGATCCTGGCCCAGGACAAATTCCTGCCCCGCCAGCTGCACACCCGCGGGGACCGGCTGGCGTTTTCCAACGGCATCGTGTTCCTCGCGGTCATCGCGATGGTGTTGGTGGTTGCGTTCAAGGCGAACGTCTCCAGCCTGATCCAGTTATACATCGTCGGGGTGTTCGTCTCCTTCACCTGCTCGCAGGCGGGCATGATCCGGCACTGGAACCGGCTGCTGCGCATCGAGCGCGACAGCGCGATCCGGCGGCGGATGCGGCGCTCGCAGACCATCAACGCGATCGGATTCTGCTGCACCGCAACTGTTCTCGTCATTGTGTTGATCACCAAGTTCTTGGCCGGCGCCTGGATCGCCATCGTCGCCATGGTGGTGATCTACTTCACGATGAAGTCCATCCGCCGGCACTACGATCGGGTCGCCGTCGAAATCGCCGCCAGCGAGGACGACATGGTGCTGCCGAGCAGGGTTCACGGAATCGTGCTGGTGTCCAAGCTGCACCTGCCGACCATGCGTGCACTCGGCTACGCCAGGGCCACCAGACCGGACATCCTGGAAGCGGTGACTGTCAACGTCGACCCGGAGGAAACCGCCAAGCTCGCCCAGGAGTGGGACGACCGACAGATCCCGGTGCCGCTGAAGGTGATCGATTCACCGTTCCGGGAGATCACCCGGCCAGTGCTGGAATACGTGCGCCGGGCGCGGGATGAGTCGCCGCGGGACGTGGTGACTGTGTTCATCCCCGAGTACGTGGTCGGGCACTGGTGGGAGCAGGTGCTGCACAACCAGTCAGCGCTGCGGCTGAAGGGACGGCTGCTGTTCACCCCGGGGGTGATGGTGACCTCGGTGCCGTGGCAGATGTCGTCATCGGACGGGGTGGAACTGCGCAGGCGGTCTCAGGGCCCGGCGCCGGTGCATCCGCGGCAGGCGGGTCGGACACCGGCGCCGCCCACCGGTGGTAAGCCGGGGAAGGCGCCGAGCGAGCCCGGCCGACGCCGATGGCGAGAGCCGTGACCGCGCCGGGGCCCGGGGCCGACGACCAGCCAGGGGAGTTGCGCGTCGGCGACGTGGTACGGGTGACGGTCGGCCCGGTGGCCCATGGCGGTCACTGCGTGGCGCGGCATGACGGGCGGGTGGTGTTCGTCCGTCATGCCCTGCCGGGCGAGCAGGTGTTGGTGCGAATCACCCAGGCGCGACCCGGCTCGTTCTGTCGCGGTGACGCCATCGAGGTCCTGACGGCCGATCCGGAGCGGGTGCCGGCACCGTGCGTGCACTTTCATCCGGGTGGTTGCGGTGGGTGCGACTTCATGCACGCATCGGCGCAACGGCAGCGGGAGCTGAAGGCCGCCGTGGTCGCGGAGCAACTGCACCGGCTGGCCGGCGTGGACCGGCAGGTAAGCGTCGAGGCGCTGCCGGGGGACGGCTTCGGTTGGCGCGACCGGGTCCGCTGGGCGCTGGACGAGCACGGCCGCATCGGGCCGCGAACATTCCGCTCCCACCGGGTGCAGGCGGTCAATCCGGCGCAGCCGTGCTTGATCGCTGCTTCGGGACTGACGGAGCTGGCCGCGATCATCGGGGTGCCCGCCGGGATCCGCGAGCGTCGGGCAGGTGGCCGGGCTGCGGATCGGCGGCGGGGGGGAGTGGACCGGAGGTCCGGTTCGCGAGCTCCAGGACTGCCCGAGGTGGTGCTGGTCAGGACTGGTGCCGGAGCAACGCTGGCGGTGTGGGACGGCCAGGCGGCGCCGACGGTGACCGAGCACGCGGCGGGTCGGGACTTCGCGGTGGCCGCCGATGGGTTCTGGCAGGCCCATCCGGCGGTGCCGGACATCCTGGCCGATGCGGTCGCCGATGGTGTGACCGGGCTCGATCTGGGCGGAACCGCCTGTTGGGACCTGTACGGCGGGGTAGGTCTGTTCGCCGCGGTCCTGGCGCAGCTGCCGCAGGTGAACGTGGTGACCGTCGAATCCGACCCGGCGGCGTCCGCGTTGGCCGCCCACAACCTGGCCGATCTTCCGCAGGTTGCCGCGGTTGTGGGGCGCGTCGAGGAGTTGGTGGCCGACCTGCCGGGCCCGGTGGGCGCCGTGGTGATGGATCCGCCGCGTAGCGGGGCCGGCGCAGCCGTGTGCAGGGCCATCGGCGAGCGGCGGCCCGCCGTCATCGTCTACGTCGCGTGCGACCCGGCCGCGCTAGGTCGGGACACCGCGGCATTGGCCGCCGCCGGATACCGGCTGGACACACTGCGGGCATTTGACGCGTTCCCGCAGACCCACCACGTGGAGTGCGTGGCGCGATACCTGCCGGACCCACACTCCTAACAGCTTCCGCCTACGGCCTGTACTGCCTGCCAGTCGACCAGCGCGCCCGGGTCGTTGGTGATGATGCCGTCAACGCCCAGCTCGGTCAGCCGAACCCACTCGGTCGGATCGTCGCTGGTCCACACCATGATCGCGATGCCCGCGGCGTGCAGCTGCGCCACCACGCCGGGCCGGCCCAGCACGTGACCGACCCAGGGGTTGTACGCGACGGCACCCAGTTCCCGGCAGGCCGCCGCCGGATCCGCGTGCAGCTGTTCGACCAGCAGGCCGAACGGCCGGCGCGGTTCGATGGCCCGCAGGTGCGCCAGGGCGTCCTCCTCGAAGGACTCCAGCAGGATCAGCGGGTCGGCGCGGCTGGCGCGGATCACCTCGATCTCCGCGAGCACCTGCTCACTGGTGTGCTCGCCCTTGATCTCGAGCAGTAGGCGGCGGTCTGCGTTCTGCCCGACAGCTAACGCGGCCAGCAGCTCCGCGAGCTCCGGAACCCTGGTGCCGGCGAACTCGGGTGCGAACCAGGAGCCGGCATCCAGGGTGTTGACGTTGAACGCGGTCTCCTCACGGATCGGGCCGGAGCCGTCCGTGGTGCGGTCCAGATCGTCGTCATGCAACATCACCGGGACCAAGTCCGATGTCGGCTGGACGTCGGCCTCGATCCAGCCGGCGCCGGCGGCCCAGGCCGCCTCGAACGACGGCATGGTGTTCTCCGGGGCGACCGCGGCGGCGCCGCGATGGCCGATCACCAGGGGCGGAGCGTCGCCCCGCAGCAGGCTGTCCATGACAGTGACGGTAGTGCCTGGCCGGCACGGTCGGCAGCGGCACCGCCGCGTCGTTCGTTCGTCCTGATCGCGTACCCGGCGAGGCTGCCGGGCGGTACCGTCGTGAGGGTGGGCCATGACGCGGAGGTGGGCACCGGAATCGCGTCGCGGCGAACGGAGGGGCAGTGTCCGCAGGCACAGTGACAGCGATGGATGACGGTTCGGGCAGCGGCGCTGCGACTGTGGCCGGGTTACCAGCGGTTTCCGACCGGGGCGAAATCCGCTCCGCCGTGGGCACCTGTGGAACACGCCAGCGGCCGACTGTTGACATGAGCGTGTGAGATGAGAGTGCTGGTGGTGGAGGACGAGCAACCGCTGGCCGATGCGATAGCCCGCGGACTCCGCGGGCAAGGGATGGCCGTCGATGTCTCCTACGATGGCAATGACGGCTACGAGAAGGCCAGCATCACCCGATACGACGTGCTGGTGCTGGACCGGGACCTGCCGGGCATGCACGGTGACGAGCTGCTGGCAAAACTCGCCCAGTCGGGCGAGCTGACCAGGGTACTGCTGCTGACCGCAGCCGCGGGCGTACAAGACAGGGTCGACGGGCTCCGCATGGGCGCCGATGACTACCTGACCAAGCCGTTCGCATTTGCTGAACTAGTGGCCAGGGTGCGCGCCCTGGGCAGGCGGGCAACCCCGGCCCGGCCGCCGGTGCTGCGATCCGGGTCGCTGCTGCTGGACCCGTCCCGGCGCACGATCAGCCGGGACGATCGGCCGATTGAGCTGACCCGCAAGGAGTTCGGCGTCCTTGAGGTGCTGATGGCAGCCGACGGCGCGGTGGTGTCCAGCGAGGAATTACTGGACCGGGTGTGGGATGAGAACGCTGACCCGTTCACCACAACAGTCCGGGTGACGATGATGACCTTGCGGCGAAAGCTCGGCGAGTCCGGACTCATCGACACAGTGGTAGGCGCCGGGTACCGGATGCGGGCCGAAGCGAAGCCCGACCCGCCCGTCGGCTTGTGAGGCGCCGAGCCGATGCCGGTTGCTGATCCGAGCGTCTCCCTGCGCAGCCCTCCGCCGGGCCCCGCCCGGAGCGGCCTGCGGCTGAGTCTGACCTTGCTGTCAACCGCGCTGCTCGCCCTGGTCGGCGGGCTGCTGGTGGCGCTGGCGTACCTGCTGGTGTCTCGGGTGGTCGCGGCGCTGCCGCAGCTGCCACCGGGCACTCCGGTGCAGATCGGGGACACCATCACCGACGCTGCGGCCGTCACCGCCGCAGTCGTGCAGCAGGGCCGGCGCACCGTACTGGTGGTGGGGTTGATCGCGTTCGCGGTGGTCGTACTGGTCGGCGGCGCCCTGTCGTGGGTGCTGATCGGCCGGACACTGCGTCCGTTGGCGACACTGACCCGGGCGGCGCAGGCCTTGTCGGAGGCCTCGCTGGATCAGCGGATCGCGCTGGCCGGCCCGCGGGACGAGGTGGCGCTGCTGGCCGATACGTTCGATGAGATGACGGGGCGGCTGCAGGCGGCGTTCGACGCCGAGCGGCGATTCGTCGCCAACGCCTCCCACGAACTGCGTACCCCGCTGGCCGTGATGCGCACCGAGGTCGACGTCACGCTGGCCGACCCGGCGGCCGACCTCGCGGACCTGCGCCGGATGGGAGAGGTGGTCCGCAGCGCCACCGACCGCGCCGACCGGCTGCTGGGAGCCTTGCTGGTGCTGGCCAGCACCCAGGCAAGGGGGGTGTCCGAGCGGCGCAGGGTGGACCTGGCGCAGCTGTGCGCGCCGGCGTTGGCCACTGTTTCGGCGGAGCTGGCCGCTGCGAAGATCTCGGTAACTGTGGACGCCGCGCGCGCGCCGGTGACCGGCGACCGCGTCCTGCTGGAGCGGCTGGTGGGCAACCTGGTGGAGAATGCGGTGCGGCACAACGTCTCCGGCGGATGGATCCGAATATCGACGGCTCGAATCGGGTCGCTGTCGGTGCTGACTGTGTCGTCGGCCGGCGCCGAAGTGGCTCCCTCGACGGTGGCCCAGCTGTTCGAACCGTTTCGACAGGGCGACCGGCCGCGGACCGGCAGTGGCGGATCCGGTCTGGGGTTGTCGATCGTGCGGGCAGTGGTGTCGGCGCACCAGGGTGTCGTCACCGCGGAGCCGGTGAGCGGCGGCGGTCTGTCCGTCCGGGTGGAGCTGCCGGCGGCCGGCTGAGCTACACAGTGGTCGGCTGAGCTGCACAGTGGTTGGCTGAGCTGCACAGTGGTTGGCTGAGCTGCACAGTGGTCGGCACAGAGGCACGGTGGTCGGCTCTCCGCGGATGGACCAAGATCAGTTCATGGCGACGTCCCGGGTGCTTGATCTCGACTTGCCGCCGGACGTGTTCGCCATCGTGATGGCCACCGGGATCGTGTCGGTCGCCGCCTACGAGCATCAGTACCGTTGGATCGGGGCCGTCCTGGCGGCGGCGGCCTCGATCACGTTCGTGGTGCTGACCATCGGGCTGGGCATCCGGATCCTGACCCGCAGCAAGGTGATCCTGGCCCAGTCCAGGGATCCCGATGTCGCGTTGCGGATGTTCACCTTCGTTGCCGGCGCGTCGGTACTCGGCGTGGTGTGGCGTCAGTTCCCGGTGGCGGTGTGGATCCTGACGATCTTGGGCCTGATCGGATGGCTGGTGCTGGTGCCGCTGGGCGCCCGAGGGGTGTGGTCCCGCCCGAGGGCGGAGTTGCGAGATCATGCACACGGTGCCTGGTTGTTGGTCAGTGTCGGCACGGCCGGACTGGCCACGAGCATGGCGGACCTCGCGATCATCCAGCGGTTCCGGCCGCTGGTGATCATCGGGTTGCTGTTCTGGCTGGCCGGTATCGCCTTCTACGCCGCTGTCACCTGGCTCATCGCCTGGCGGGCGCTGGTAGGTCCGTTCCAGCCAGATGCGGTGACCCCGGACAGCTGGATCCTGATGGGTGCGCTGGCGATCGCCACCCTGGCCGGCGGCCACCTGCTGCAGGCGACCGACTCGCTGGGAGCGCTGCAGAGGCTGTCGGATTGGGTCGGCCCGGCGACCATGGCCATCTGGGTGATCGCGAGCCTGTGGATCCCGATCCTGCTGTACGCGGAAATGTGGCGCGTTGACCAGCGACCCGGTTCGCTGCGGTTCGCCGGTGTGTGGTGGTCGGCCGTCTTCCCGCTGGGCATGTATTCCGCAGCCACCGCAGTGACCGCGGCCGAGCTGCACGTCCCGGCATTGGCCACGGTCTCGCTGATCTTCTTTTGGATCGCCGCGACGGTGTGGGCATTGGTCACGGTCGGCCTGTCGCGCTCCGCTGTGGCCGGTTTGCGTACCCGTTCGCAGTGAGCTTCGACCCACTGATGTCGGTGGGCGGTAGGCGGCGCGGTGCGGGTGCGACAGCCGCTCACCCGCTGCGGGGTACCGACAAATCCACGGCCGGGAGTAGTCAGTGGCGCAGCCGACCGCCCGCTCAGGGCCCGGTGACGTGCAGGATGCCGTGCTCACCGTGCTCGGCATTGGTCATGATGTGCGAGATGAACGGGTAGTTGCCCGGCTGCGGCGGCGTCAACTCGACGAATCCGCCCTGCGCGGGCTGCAGCGCGAGCGCCTGGCTGCCGCCGCCCTCGGCGTTACCCGGTTTCAGCAGGTAGGCACCCTCGGAGAACACCGTGTCGAACTGGGCGCCGACCACGTGGAAGTCCAGTGGCTCGTTCGGTCCGGCGTCCAGCACCCAGATCCGGATCCGGTGCCCGGCCTTGGCGGTCAGCGGGTCGGCGTCGTACTGGTTCACGAAACCGTTGAACACGTAAGCGTCAGGCTTCTTGGCGTCGATCTTGTCCATGTCCACGGTGCCGTCCTGCGGGCCGAGGTACAGCTCGGAGGAGATGAGCACGTACTGCTCGGCCACCGGGGCCAGATCGGGCGGGTCGATCACCACAGCGCCGAACATGCCATTGGCGATGTGTGCGGTCATCGGCATTGTCGAGCAGTGGTACAGCCAGATGCCGGCGCGGGTCGCGGTGAACGTGTAGTCCAGCGACTGACCGGGGTTGATGGTGCGCATCGGAATGTCAGGGGCCAGCTCGCCGGCGTGGAAGTCCACCCCGTGGCCCATGTCCCCGTCGTTGACCAGGTGCACCACGAAGGTATCGCCGATCCGACCGTGCAAGGTCGGTCCCGGCATGGCGCCGCCGGACGGGGCATCGCTGTAGGTCCACAGGGTTTGCCGCACGCCCGGCGCGACTTCGGTGTCGATGTCCCGCACGGTGAATGTGACGTGGTGAACGGTGCCGGGACCGATCGGCGGCAGCATGGCGTCGTGGGCTTTGAAGTCGGCTGCCGGCTTGGCCAGAAAGTCCAACAGCGAAGCTGCGCCGGGTCCTGGGGTAGCTGTGCCGTTCATGCCCGGCATGCCGTTCATGCCCGGCGAATCGGGAGCTGCCGGGCTGGTGGCCGGCGGTGTAGCGGCACCGGACGCGGGCGCACCGGTGACGTCGATCTGCATCACCATGCCCAGCTGCCGGTGACCGACGATCGAGCACCAGCCGGCAATGCCCCGCCCCACGATTCCGACGTCGACGGTCGCCGTCTGGCCGGGGTCGATCCGGCCGCTGGCTGCTCCGGTGTCCAGCACCAGGTCGTGGACCATGGTGTCGGTATTGGTCACCACGATCACCAGGTGTTCACCTGCCGGTACCTGGATGTGCGATGGGGTGAATCGGTAGTCCTTGGCGGTCATCGCCACAGTGGTGGTGTGGCCGGTGGGCGCAACACCGGCCGCCGCAGGCGGCGCGGAACTCGCCGAGGCGCCGACCGCGGCGGGGTCTAGCGCCGCGCCGATCGCCACTGCCAGCATGACAACCGCGACCGCCGCTATCGCAGGGCCGGCGAATCGCCCGCGCCGGCTCCGCTCGGCGGTGACCGCCGCCGCTGCTGCCCGTCGCTCCTGAAGCGTCGGTGTCGCAGCGGACTTTCTGGCCCGCAGCGACGCGCGTACCGCCAGCGCCAGCAGCGGCAGGAACGCGGCCAACCCGATCAGCACCAGGCCGGAGCTGGCCACCGCGACCAGGCTGGGCACCGGCAGCACCCACACCGCGAGCGCCGCGTTGATCAGACCGACCCTGACGGCAGCGCCGCGGTCCAATTCGACGGCTGCCGCACGCACTGCCACAGGGCCACCGCCCGCCACCACCGGGATGAGGTACGACAGCGCCCCGAGCAGCACCTGCGCGGCGAACCCAGCAAGCAGCGGGCCGGCCAGCAGGGCCAGCGGGCCGACGACCGCCGACCAGGACGGCGACGTCACCAATACGACGGCGAGCCAGACCAGGGAGACCAGCAGCCATCCGATGCCAGCGGCCATCGAATACGCAGCGTAGGTCGACGGTGGCCTCGTGCGCGCCGCGCGGAGCAGCGGAATCGCGGCGATCACCAGGCCGACCAGGTATCCGGCGACGCCGATGGCAGCGACCGGCGGCGGGGCCAGCAGCGCGGCCGCAGCCAGCACGAGCACCGATCCCGCAAGGATTGGCAGCGCCCTGATCGAGGCCTTCTCCGCGCCGTCGGCGATCCGCGCGTGCAGGATGGTCGGCCACAGGGTGACCAGAGTGCCGGCAATCGCCAGCCCGATCCAGCCCAGCAGGTTCACCGCGACGTGTGCCATCACAAGTCGGTCGTGGTCGGTGTGTCGAGCCAGCAGAATGCCGGCAGCGGCGCCCAGCGGCAGCATGCCCGCGGCGACGATGTAGTACCGCACGGTGGGCCGGAACCGCGAGGGGAGCGCGCGCCGCATCCGCGCGGTCAGCGCCCAGCCGTGCCAGATCGCCGCCCCGCCGACCGCGATGCCCCCGGCCAACACGGCCGGCCAGTACTCACCGATGATCCCGCCGACCACCGCGGCGACCCCGGCGTTCAGCACCAGCAGCCGAGCGTCCTGTCCGGTGTCGGCGCGCCGACCGGGCGTCGAGCGCAGCACCGCGTCGGAGAAGTGCGCGCTCCACACAAAGATCGCGTTCGTCGCTGCCCCCAGCACCAGCAGGTGGATCAGTAGCCAGTGCGACTGGGGGATGAACTGGTGGCCGAACGCGACAGCCAGCAGCGCCAGCAGCCAGAAGATCACCCCGCTGTTGGCCCGCAGGTGCCTGGCCGCGCGGCCGGTCGACGGGCTGACGGACGGTCCGCGGGTGAGCCCGCCTGCTGCGCCGAGAAGGCCGCCTGATCCGCCTGCTCCGCCTGATTCGCCGTCGAGTCCTTCCGGCCCACCCGCCTCGCCTATCACTGCCGCCCCTGCCCGGTCGGGATAGTTTGCGACACGGTGGATCTCGTCAACTGCTCAACGAGACGCGTTGAGGTTGAAGGTATGTCCTGCGCTTCCTGCCTTTCCTCGGTTGCCGTGGTCGCCGACGATTCCAACGATTCCGGCGCTGACGGCGCATCCGTCGTCATGAGTAGCTCCTGGCCCGCGCGGGCTTCCCGCGTCCCCCGCGCATCGTGAGGAGACGGTGCCTCTCGGGACCCGCTTGCGCGACGAGGGACCACCGTGCGGTTCCCCGGCGCACCGGCTCCGGCAGCAACCCGCCTGCGCGCCGGCCGGGCCGGTTGCCGGCGCTTCGAACGGGCCCCGACCACCGCGGATCCGATGACGACCACCACGAACAACAGCAATGCCAGCACGTTCCCGACTCCGCCGACCTGCCAGTCCAGGTACCTACCGCGGAGGTCCCCAAAGACGACCCTGACCAGCAAAGCCAGGTGCAGTAGCACCGCCGGCACGTACATCAGCGGGTGATAGGGAAGGGGCCGGCGCAACACCGCCGGCAGGATTACCGGGGCGTGGGCGAAGATCATCGACATGGTGAAGCCCAGGAACACCGCATGCACCAGGGCGTCGTATCCGCCGCCGGCCAACGGATCCGGGCTCAGTACCAGCAACGCACCCGCCACCACGAGCCAGCCATAGCCGGTCAGCAGGCAGAACGCGCTGAACCGAGGCAGGCCGGTCGAACGAATGGTGCGCCTGGCCACGTCGGTCCGCACCAGCGCGAACACCAGCGCCAGCAGGACGACGCCGAGCAGCGGCAGCCCCCACCCGGGGAACAGCAGGCACAGCACCACAGCGGCGATCAGTGCGACTGCCAGGCCGAGCACCACCTGCTCGCCACGCTCGCCAGGGCCGGACAGCCGGGCCAACTCCAGCCGCTCCCCGGCGATCACCAGCACGACGAAGGCCATCATCCAGGTCAGGAAAGCCGAGGTGCTCATCCCACCGAGGAACAGCACGGCGGCACCGACCGCCGGCACCGCGCCAAGCGCCTGGATCAGCACCGCGGCATCGCGCCGGCGACGCCACAGCGGCACGAAGACTGCTGCCATCACCGCGGTACCAGCCACCAGCAGCACCTGGCCGACCCAGATCGGTAGGGGGGAGATCAGCGCGATACCGCCGACACCGGTGAAGACCGGGGACGCGAATCCCCAGCCACGGCCCAACGCCACCGCCCGTTCCAGCGCGATGACGGTTCCGACGAACCCCAGGACCATGACGACCCCGTGCACCGCCGGCAGTCGCTCAGAACTCACCGGTGCCCACACGCCCAGCAGCAGCAGCGCAGCGTCCAGCCCGGCGAGCAGCGCAATGCCGCCGGGAATCAGCATCGCCAGCCTGATGCGGCCTGGCCTCCGGATCACTGCGGACCGGTATTCGCCGACAGGCGCAGCAAGCAGGCACCTGGTTCGGCGAACGGGATCAGATCGGCTGCGGTGCCGGTGTCACCGGCGGCCTCGAGCGCGCCGCGGATCAGCCCGAGGTGCACCCCGCACACGATGTCGGGGTGGGCCCGCGCGGCATCGAGCAGCGGGCAGGCGCAGAGCCGAACGGTGCTGGTATCGGCGTTGGCAGCTGGGGCGAAATGCAACTGTTCGAGGACCTGCATGACACGCCGGCGGCCCGCGTCACCGTGCTCGGTTTCGCCCTCCTGCTTTTCCGGGCGGCGCGGGGGGGCCACGGGCGCCTGGTTTGTGTGTGAAGCCAGCGCTCGGCCCCACCGCAGTCCAGCCTGGACGGCCTCGTCATGCGGCGCCCTACTGGTTCTGGCCAGCTGGTCTGCCAGCGCAGCTGCCAGGTCTGCGTATTCTGACCCGTCGGTCACCGCGTTGGCGGTCGCCCGCCGGTAACGCCAGGCGGGCCGGCCCCTGCCGCTGGGGGAGTCCCGGAGCCGGTCGACCAGCCCATCCTCGACCAGCGCGTCCAGGTGCCCACGCACAGTGTTGGGGTGCAGGCCGGTGGATTCTGCGAGGTCGAGCACCCGACATCCGCCGGGTCGATCGCAGGTGAGCCGGAGCACTTGGGCGCGCGGCGCCGACATGGGCGGTAGCGGTGCGGCCCGTGCTGCCGGGCGCGGGCCCAGCAGGGGATCTGCCGTCCGTAGCAGCAGGGCCTTGTTATTCACGATGCATAGTGTAATAAAGTAGCGGCTAGCCTGCTAGGGCAGGTATACCCACGTCAACTGCCGGAGGGCTCTCCATGACCAGCACTATGACCAGCTCTGTCGTCATCGCCAGCAATGCAGCGGACTCGGCCGCGGTCGAGACGGTGGTCCAGCATCACGCCGAGCTCGTCGCCGCGCTCACCGCACGCACCGAGGCGCTGCTGACCGCAGCAGGCTCGGCAGATCCGTCGGCTGCCTCTGCGCACCGAGCCGACCTTGTCCGCTGGTGCTGGACCGAGTTGCTGCCGCACGCCGAGGCCGAGGAGGACACGCTGTACGGCCTGGCGCGCACCCTGCCGGAGGGTCGGTTGCTGATCGAGTCAATGATCGCCGAGCACCGTGTGCTCACCGACCTGATCGACCAGGTGGCTGGGAGCCAGTACGCCATCGACGCCGCGGCGAAGGCGACCGCACTGCAGGTGCTGTTCTCGGTGCATGCGCAGAAGGAGAACGAGATTGTCCTGCCGCTGCTGGCGGGGGAGCCGTCAGTCTCGCTGGCAGAGGCACTGGACCGGATGCACGAGCAGTATGCGGCAGCAAAAGCAATGCAAGGCATGGGCGGCGGTGGCTGTGGCTGTGGTGGGCACGACGAGGCCGGTGCAGGTGGCGGAGCGGTCAACGGCGGCGGTTGCGGCGACGGTGGGTGTGGCTGTGGTGGGCACGACGAGGCTGCGCCGGCTGCGGCGGTCGCGCCGGCTGCAGGGGGTTGTGGCTGCGGCGGGCACGACGAGGCCGGCCAGGTGGGCGACCGCCCGGTGCTGGACGCACGCGCAGTGCCGCACGACATCCGTCACGCCACGGTGTTCGGCGCGCTGGACGCGGTGGCGCCCGGCGCCGGCCTGGAGCTGATCGCGCCGCACGACCCGGTTCCGCTGCTGGCGCAGATCGAGCAGCGCCACCCGGGGGTGTTCGAGGTGACCTACCTGGAGCGCGGCCCGCAGGCCTGGCGGCTTGCCCTGGACCGCCGCCCCGCACGCGTCTGATCCCGGGCCGCGCACATCAACGTCGGCCGCGCTTGCGGAGTGCCGCCGAATGGGACGGGTGTCGCCGGTGTCAACGACTTCGTAAGCGCGGGCAAACTGCATAAGCGCGGGCGGGCCGGGGTGGGCCGGACGCAGGCCCGGGACGCCCTGGCCCGCCCGCGACCGATCAGTCGGGCAGGGTGGACACCCCTGGCGGGTTGAAGCGCGACCCGACAGTCTGTTCGGAGACCCCGGTCCGATCCAGGTATGGGGTGATCCCACCGAGCCAGAACGGCCAGCCGGCGCCGGTCAGCATGGCCAGGTCGATGTCTGCGGCTTCGGCGACCACGCCCTGCGCGAGCATCAGCGCTGCCTCGGTTGCCAGCGCGGCCAGCGCGCGGTCGCGGACCTGGTCGGCGGTGGACGGTGAATCGCCTTGCTGCCACAGCGCGGCGATCTCCGGGTCGAGTGACTGGCGTCCGTCCTCGTCGAAGGCCACCAGCGTTCGGTGCCCGCCTTCCACGATGCGGCGCAGGTTCTCGCTGACGGTGAATCGGTCCGGGAACGCGACCGCAAGCGTCTCGGTCACGTGCAGCGCCACCGCGGGACCGACCAACTGCAGCAGCATGATCGGCGTCATCGGCAGGCCCAGCGGAGCCAACGCACCGTCCGCCACCGCGGGGGCGGTGCCCTCGTCGATGGCCGCGATGATCTCGCCCATGAACCGGGTGAGCAACCTGTTGACCACGAACGCGGGAGCGTCAGCAACCAGGATCGGACCCTTCTTGAGTGCCTTGGCGACAGCGAAAGCTGTTGCCAAGCAAGCGTCGTCGGTGTGCTGGGCCTTGACGATCTCTAGCAGCGGCAGCACCGCTACCGGGTTGAAGAAGTGGAATCCCACCACCCGCTCCGGGTGCACCAAGTCGGCGGCCATCTCCGAGACCGACAGCGAGGAGGTATTGGTGGCCAATACTGCAGTTTCGGTGACGTGCATTTCCAGTTCGGCGAACACCGACTTTTTGGCCGCCAGCTCCTCGAATACCGCTTCGATGACGAAATCCGCGTCGGCGAAGGCCGAATAGTCCAACGATCCGGTGATCAGCGCGGTGAGCCGGTTGGCCTCGTCGGCGGTGATCCGCTTCTTGGCCTTCAGGGTGTCGATCTCCCGGCGTACCCCGGCCAGCCCCTTGTCGAGCCTGGGTTGGTCGACGTCGGTCATCACCACTGGCACGTGCATGCGGCGGGCGAACAGCAGCGCCAGCTGGCCGGCCATCAGCCCGGCGCCGATCACGCCGACCTTGGTGACGGACCGGGCCAGCGCCGGGTCCGGCGCACCCGCGGGCTTGCGGGCGCGCTTCTGGGTCAGGTTGAACGCGTAGATGCCGGCCCGGAACTCCTGCGAACAGATCAAGTCGGCCAGCGCTTCGTCCTCGGCGGCGAAGCCGGCTGTCAAGTCAGCGGTCCTGGCCAGCGCGATCGCGTCCAGGGCCCGGTACGGCGCGGGAGAGGCGTTGTGCGTGCGCATGTCGGCGATCATCCGCCCGCGCTCCAGCGCCTGCGTCCAGGTGGAATCGTCATACTCCTTGCGAGGCACCGTGATGGACCCGTCCAGCACGCCGGCCAGCCAGACCATGGACTGCTCCAGGTAGTCGGCCGCGTCCAACACGACGTCGACAACACCCAGTCGGGCCGCGTCGGCCGGCTTCAGCATCCGGTTCTGGTTCAGTGAATTCTCGACGATGACCGTGACCGCATTATCCGGGCCGGCGATCTTGGGCAGCAGTTGCGTTCCGCCCCAACCGGGCAGGATGCCAAGGAAGCACTCCGGCAGTGCCATCATCGCGGCGTTGGACGCCAGGGTCCGGTAGTGGCAGTGCAGTGCAAGTTCGACACCGCCGCCCAGTGCGGCGCCGTTGACGAACGCGAAGGTCGGCACCTTCGAGTCGCGCAGCCGGCGAAAGACCCGGTGGCCCAGCGCGCCGATCGCCTTGGCGGTGTCCCGGTCAGTGATCGCGGCTATCCCGGACAGGTCCGCTCCGACTGCGAAGACGAAAGGCTTGCCGGTGACGGCGATGGCCGCCGGCTGTGCGGCGAACGCGGTGTCCAGGGCGGCGTCGAGGCTGAGCAGCCCGGCCGGGCCGAAGGTCGACGGTCGGGTGTGGTCCTTGCCGTTGTCCAGGCTGATCAGTGCCACCGGCCCGGCGACACCGGGGATGGTGATGATCCGGGTAGTCGCGGTGGTGACTACCTCGCCCGGGAGCTGGGGGATCGTGGTGTCGCTCACTGGTCTTCTCCGATGGTGGACGGGGTGGGTGCGGCCATCGATGTGCCCTGTTCGACGGCATCGGCGCGGTAGTGCGGGTTTTCCCAGATCACCGCGCCGCCCATACCGAGGCCGACGCACATGGTGGTCAGCCCGTAGCGCACGTCGGAGCGGTCGGCGAACTGCCGGGCCAACTGGATCATCAGCCGAACCCCGGAGGATGCCAGCGGGTGGCCTGTCGCGATGGCGCCGCCGTAGAGGTTCACTCGGCTGTCATCGTCGGCCAGTCCGAAGTGCTCGGTAAAGGCAAGCACCTGAACCGCGAAGGCCTCGTTGATCTCGATCAGGCCAATGTCGGCGATGTCGAGATCGGCCTTGGCCAGAGCCTTCTCGGTCGCCGGGATGGGTCCCATGCCCATGGTCTCCGGATCCACGCCGGCGAAGGCGAAGGACACCATCCGCATCCGCACCGGTAGCCCCAGTTCGGCCGCTGTGGCGGCGGAGGCCAACAGGCAGCCGGTGGCGCCGTCGGTGAGGCCGGAGGAGTTCCCGGCGGTGACCCTGCCGTGCGGGCGGAACGGGGTCCGCAGGTTGGCAAGCCTGTCGACTGTCGTGTCCGGGCGTGGCATCTCATCGGTTGTGGCCAGGCCCCATCCGTGCTCGGACGATCGGGTAGCGACCGGCACCAGTTCGGGTCCGATCTTTCCCGCGGCCACTGCGGCGGCGTAGCGATGCTGGCTGGCGGCGGCGAATTGGTCGGCGCGAGCCTTGGTCAGCTCCGGGAACCTGTCGTGCAGGTTCTCTGCCGTCGCGCCCATGTTCAGCGCGGACGGGTCGACGAGCCGGTCGGCGATGAATCGGGGGTTGGGGTCGGCTCCCTGTCCCATCGGGTGGTGACCCATGTGTTCGACGCCGCCGGCGATAGCGACATCGTAGGCGCCTACGGCGATTCCGGATGCAATGGTGGTGACGGCAGTCATCGCGCCCGCGCACATCCGGTCGATGGCGAAGCCGGGTACCGAGCGGGGCAGGCCGGCAAGGATTGCGGTAGTTCGACCGATGGTCAGGCCCTGATCTCCGGTTTGGGTGGCGGCGGCAACGGCCACCTCATCGATTCGCTCTGGTGGCAGTTCGGGGTACCGGCGGAGCAGTTCGCGGATCACCTTGACCATCAGGTCGTCGGCGCGGGTTTGCGCATACTGACCCTTCTCGCCGGCCTTTCCGAACGGGGTGCGGACCCCGTCGACGAAGACCACGTCGTGCAGGGTGCGGGGCGATGTGGCCACGGTGGCGGCTCCCTCTCGATCGGCTGCGGTCGCGCGGGCGTTGCCGGCGGCACGGACAGTTCACCGGCGTGACGCCGCTTCGGAGAGGCCTCGGCGCCGATGCTCTCGATCGTACCCGGGAAGCTACTGGTCGGTAACTTGTGGGTGTGTTGGACTCGAAGCTGCGCCACCAGCGATGCCCACGGCTCCAGTGACGGCTTCGACTTCCGCGGTCTGGGTTTCCGCGGCCGGGGGTCCCATCGTCTGCGCGTTGCCGGCGGCGCCACCGGTGCCGGCTATCGCTGCGCCGGCGTCCAGCGCCGCCTGCAGGAGGCCAGAGGTCAGTTCGACCTGCCAGGGTCGAGCGCCGCCTGCTCCTAGGGCAGCGGGCACCTCGGCACGCTCCGGTGGGCTCCACATCAACCTGCGCAGCAGATCGGGTGACAGCAAGTTCTCCACCGGGATTGCCCAGTGCTCGGACAACTCGGCCATGCCTGATCGGGCCGAGGCGAGTCGCCGAGCCGCGACAGGGTCTTTGGCTGCCCACCGGGCAGGTGCCGGCGGGCCATCGATGGGCAGGTGGACCGGCGGCAGGTCTGCGACTGGCAACGACCGGGCCCGGTCGATGGCTGCGAACCACACATCCGCCTGCCTTCGCTGCATCCGGCCGGAGAACACCGGCAGCCGGGTGAGTTCGGCGATGGATTGCGGCATTGCCGTGGCGGCCTGAACGATCGACGGATCCGGCAGCACCCTGTGCGGGGCCAGGTCGCGACGACTGGCCATGTCGTCTCGCGCCGCCCAGAGCGAGCGGATCGCGGCCAACGTTCGACGGTCGTGTACCTGGTGGATCCCCGAAGTGCGGCGCCACGGATCGGTACGCAGGGCGGTGGGCGGGGCCGCGACGATGGCGGCGAACTCTTGGCGCGCCCAGTCGAGCTTGCCCTGTCGATCCAGCAGCGCAGCCATTGCGTCTCGGAGCTCGATCAGTACCTCGACGTCCAGCGCAGCGTAGGTCAGCCAGGAGTCGGGCAGCGGCCTGGTCGACCAGTCCGCCGCGCCGTGGCCCTTCTGTAGGTGCAACCCAAGCATGTGCTCGACCAGCGGTCCGAGACCGACCCGCGGCAGCCCCGCCAACCGACCGGCCAGCTCGGTATCGAACAGAGTGCGCGGCCTGATACCGATCTCGGCCAGGCACGGCAGGTCCTGGTTCGCCGCGTGCAGAACCCATTCGGCCCGGGCCAGCGGGGCATCCAAGACCGTCAAGTCGCCTAACGGGATGGGGTCAAGGAGCGCGGTGCCCACATCGGCCCGGCGCAACTGGACCAGGTAGGCCCTTGACCCGTAGCGGTAACCGGATGCCCTCTCGGCATCCAACGCGACCGGCCCATCGGATTGAGCCAGCTGATCGGCGAGGGCGACCAGCTCGGCGCGGTCGACGGTGGGACGGACATCCCCGTCGCGGGGACGCAGCAGGGGCACGGGTTGTGGAACGCCGGCCTCGGCGGGGCCGTCCGGCTCAGCCGATGACACCGGCTCGCATCGCCAGTGCGACCATATGGGCACGGTCACCGGTGCCGAGTTTCCGGCCGATCCTGGCCAGGTGACTCTTGACCGTCAGCGAGGACAGCGCGAGTTCCTCACCGATCCACTTGTTGGACCGGCCGTCGGCGACTAATCGGAGAACCTCGATCTCCCGGCTGGACAATTCGTGGATCGAGCTGGGAACGCTGCGCGCGGAAGGGTTGGCGCGTCGGCCTATCAGCACCCCGCTGACTCCGGCGCCGACTGCATCGATCACCGGGCCGATATCTGCGGTTGGCGCCAGTGCGAGGACTCGGCTCCAGCCCGCGGACCGCAGAAGCGCTATCACTCCGTCTGCCTGATGGCCCAGCTGCAGGCTGACCAGGGCCAGCTCACCGACCTCGTTGGTGTCGACCAGCTCATGGACCTCGTCAAACGACGAGGCGTGCAGCACTCGGCCGATGCCCACGTCGACCAGTGTGCGGCGCAAGGTCTCCCGGGTGGTCTGGTCGGGATCGACGAGCAGGACGGTGGCGGTCAAGGACGTGGCGCCAGTCGCGGCCGCGCGCTGCCGAGGGATCGGGGCGGCGTCCCGATCACCGACAAAGGTCGCGCCGTAGCCGGGACGAGGTGACTGCGGCACGTTGGACATAGCGTTGGGTAGCGGGCCGCTCACAGTAGCTCCCTTCTACGTCCAACTTCCTGTGGTCCCCTCACTGCTGGCTCCAGCGGCGCAACCGGGCTCCTGGGCAGGCAGTCTGGTGGCGCCGAACCGAGCGCCGACGTAACGGCGCAGCGAAGGCGAAGGTCAACATGCAGTGTCCACTACGCGCTCACTCCAGGTCAAGGCCACCCGCGGGAGCCCTCACGAATTGTAATTAATCGATGCGGACGAATGGGTGGCATAGTCACTGATGATCGACACGCCATCGGGCGGAAGCCCCGCGGCGACAGAAAGAAACTCGGCGAATGCAGTCAAGTGGGAGGCGGTGTCGGCGCTGGTGGCTGTCCACGACGCCCGCAGTTCGACATCGTCGGTGCGCGGGGGTCCGGCGATGTCGCCGAACCGGGTCGATGAGGTAGCGGTCACCGTACCGCCCAACGCGGTATGGCCTGCGCCGCAGGCCTCCAGCGAGTCGGTGAGCCAGGACCAGGCCACCGCAGGCAGCAGCGGGTCGTCCGCGATCTCGAATTCGATCTCACAGGTCGCGAAGACGACGACGCGAAGAGTGCCATTCCACGCGGCGGAGCGATCCGGGTCGTACAACAAGATCAGCCGACCGGATGCCAACTCGTCGGGATTGCCGGGTCGGTGAACCGCGACCGAGACGGCGTGCGCCCATGGCGCCAGCCGGGTCGGCGCAGCCAACGGCCCCACCGCGACCCCCCGTCGCAGCCGGGCGGCGGCAAGTCCGGAGACGGCCAGGTCGAACTCCGCTGGCGGTCTGGATACCGACGCTGTCATGACTGGGACAGTACGGCCGAGGTCGGACACTGACCTCGACACCACGCCGTGCAGGACGTAACGCCACCCCTTCGGCGCAATCGAATCAGTCTGCCGACCCGGCGAGATCCGGTTGGCCAGCCAGGGCGGCTGCCGCGGCGCCGGGATGCGGCGCCGGCTCCAGCCGCAGCGCGACCGAGTTGATGCAATAGCGCTGATCTGTGGGGGTCTGGTAGCCCTCGCCGGCGAAGAGGTGGCCGAGATGGGAGCCACAACTCGCGCAGCGCACCTCCGTACGTTCCATCCCCAGCGCGTCATCGACGTGCAGTGTCACGTTGTCTTGGTCGCCGGGCGCGTAAAAGCTCGGCCACCCGCAGTGGGAGTGGAATTTGGTCTGGGAGGTGAACAACTCGGCGCCGCAGGCACGGCAGGCGTATACACCCGGTGCGGTGGTGTCGGTGTATTCACCGGTGAAGGGCCGTTCGGTAGCGGCCTGCCGCAGGACGGCGTAGGCCTGCGGTTCGAGATCGGCCCGCCACTCCTGGTCACTCTTGACGACTTTCTGCTGTGCGCCCATCACACCAACCTACCCGCGCCTGCGGGGTGGCCGAGGTGGTCGGCGATGGTTCGACTTCACGGCGGGCAGAGCGAACCCATCGCAGGGATTGTCCCGTGCAGCAGGTAGGCGTCGACTGCCGAGGTGACGCACGAGCTCGTCGGGTAGCCGCCGTGACGGCCGGATTGCCAGCTCAGCAGCACCGCGGACGACAACTGCCCGGCCAGCGACTGCACGCCCTTGTACGGCGAGATCGGGTCCTGAACCGAGCCGATCACCACGATCGGCGCTGCACCGATCGCGGTGACCGCGCCGAGGGTGGCCTCCGGGGCCGGCCACGACGAGCACAGGGCTGCCTGGGCAACCGCGAACGGACCGAACAGGGGAGCTGAGACCGAGTCTGCCTGCACCGCAGCAGCGATCTGAGCTGCGGTCAACCGTAGGGCGGAGTCGTTGCAGGAGAACAATATGCGTCCTGCTAGCCGCTCCGGAATGCTGGACGCACCGAGGGCCTTGGTGAGCAGAGTGTCCAGCGGATTGGCGTCGGAGCCGTTAAGTGCCTTGATGGCGACGGCCAACTCTGGCCATTGGTCGGATCGGCCCAGCAGCAGCATCATCGCCAGCAGCACGCTGCCGCCGGTCATGGTGTACCCGTCGCTGGCTCGAAACCCGCTGTCGGTGAGCCGATGGACGAGGTCGGCGACGTACTGGCGTGGGTGGTCACCGAGCGGGCACCCCGCGCTGAACTGGCCGCAGGCCGCGGCGAAGCTGTCGAACAGCGACTCGGCGGCGGCGGCGGAGTTGGCAGCCCGCTGGTCGGCGGGTGCGAGCGGATCGGCCGGCGCGTCGAGTACTGCTGCCCGCACCCGACCCGGGTAGCGGTTCGCGTACACCGCGATCAATGTGGCCCCGTACCCACGGCCCAGCAGGGACAAGGTCGGCACCCCGAGGGCGGCCCGCAACGTGTCGAGGTCGTCGGCGGCATTGGTGGAGTTGAATTGGGCCAGCGACGGGCCGACGAGATCGCCGCAATCGAAGATGAGCTGGCGGGAGAGCGCATCGAGCTGCTTCGCACCCTTGTCAGTGGTGGGATCGGCGGCCATCCCGAGCAGTGCGTTGACCGTGCCGTCAGCCAGGCAGTCGACGGCGCCGGAGTATCCGGTGCCCCGTAGGTCGACAGTGACGATCGAGTAGTGGCCGGTGATCTCCGCCGGGAGCGAGGCGGCGACTGCGGCGATGGCTGACCTGCCGTTCTCTCCAGGATCGCCGAGCAACGTCACCAGGTGCGGGGCGTCGGCCGGCAGGTCGGCAGACCTGGCCCTGGCGATTCGGATGGTGAGCGTGCCCTTGTTGCGATCGGCGTAGGACATCGGCACCGAGATGCCGCCGCAGTCGATGGTGAAGCGTGCGGGGCCTTGACCGGTGTCGGGGGCGCCCAGGGTCCCGGGGCAGCGGCTCCACTGGATCGGGTTTGCCGGCTGGCCGGGCCCGCCCGGGCCGGTGGGCATCACGCTGCTGGTCGTAGTTGCGGGGACGGTGGTGCCAGCGGGTCCGACACCGTAAGTGGCCAGCGCGCCGCGACGGGATGGACCGATGGTGCAGGCCATCGCGAGCAGCGGGCACAACGCCAGGACCATCCAGCGGGCGGCCCTGGTGAACCGTCGACTCACCGGGTGGCCGCCGGGCGGTACCTGGTGAACAGCAGTTCGTCCGCGGTGTATGCGGAGGCGAGCGTCCACCGCACGCCGTCGGGCCGATCGGTTTGCACGAGGTTGCGCCCGCCTAGCAGCGGGCGGCTGCTGCCGATGCCGAGCAGCCGTGGGGAAATCGTCAGGCACAGTTCGTCCAGTAGGTCGGCCTCGACCAACTCCCCGAGCAGGCTGGGGCCCCCCTCGCACTGCACCCGGGTCAGGCCACGGGCGGCCAGTTCGGCCAGCGCCGCCGGCAGGTCGATGACGTCGTCGCCGGTGACGATGGCATCGGCAGTGGCCGGCACCGTAGCCGCAGCCTTGGCGCTGGTGATCACGATCGGCCTGGCACTGGTCGGGGCGAACAGCGGCAGGTCGGGGGCGAGCCCGCGACCGGTCACTACGGCGATCGGCGGCGGGCCGGCGAATCCCCAGCGCTGACGGCGGGCGGCGCGGTCGCCGTCGAGTTCGATTCCGGCGTACCGCTCTGCACGGACCGTGCCGGCGCCGGCCAGGATGACGTCGGCGGTGTCTCGCATCAGGGCGAACAATGCGACGTCGGACGGAGCTGACAGGCCGGCCGACCGGTCCCGGACTGTCGCGCCGCCGTCCAGCGATCCGATCATGTTGGCCCGGACGGTGACGGAGGATCCGGCGCGCAGCGGCGGCCAGGGGTATGCGGCCGCCAGCTCGTCTTCGTCGGTGGGAAGGTGACCGAACCCGGTCTCGTTGTCGCGATTCATCATCCCATCCCATCACGACCGCCAACGGCCGGTCAGCCGTTCGGCGCCGCCGGGCCGGCGCGGCCAGGCAGCTGCTGTCAGCTCCTGACGCCGTCAGTGGCCGGCCAGCACCGAGACCAGGGTGTCGACGGCCCAGTCGATCTCATCGTGGGTCACCACGATGGGCGGCGCGAAGCGCAGCGTCGTCTCGTGAGTCTCCTTGACCAGCAGGCCCCGCCGTGCGAGTTCCTCGCTGATCTGCCGTCCGGAGCGCTCGCCGGGGGAGAGTTGGACGCCGGCCCACAGCCCGCGGCCACGCACCTCGGCGACTCCAGATCCGATCAGTGCCGCCAGCCGGGAGTGCAGGTGCGTGCCGAGCTCTGTCGACCGGCCGAGCATGTCTCCGGTTACCAGCAGGGTGACCACTGCCCGGCCCACCGCGCAGGCCAGTGGGTTTCCGCCGAACGTGGACCCGTGCTGGCCAGGCCCCAGGACGCCGAGCACGTCTCGCCGGCCGACCACCGCAGACACCGGCAGGATGCCGCCGCCCAGCGCCTTGCCCAGCGTGTACAAGTCCGCCCTGACCCCCTCGTGGTCCAGCGCGAGTACTGCGCCGGTGCGGCCCAGGCCGGACTGGATCTCGTCGGCGATCAGCAGCACGTTGTTCTCATCGCACAGCCGGCGTACCCGTGCCAGGTAGCCGGCCGGGGGCACCACCACGCCGGCCTCGCCCTGGATCGGCTCGATCAGCACCGCTGCGGTGTCCGGTGTGATCGCTGCGGCCATCGCCTCGGCGTCCCCGTACTTGACGCCAACGAAGCCCGGCGTGAACGGACCGTAGTCTGCGGTGGCGACCGGGTCGTCGGAGAAGGACACGATCGAGATGGTCCTGCCGTGGAAGTTGCCGCCCGCGGTGATCACCTGCGCGCGGTTCTCCGCGACCCCCTTGATCTGGTAGGCCCACTTTCGGGCGACCTTGATCGCTGCCTCGACTGCCTCGGCGCCGGAGTTCATCGGCAGCACCATTTCGGTGCCGGTCAGCGCAGCGAGTTCGGCGCAGAACGGACCGAGCTGATCGTGGTGAAAGGCCCTTGAGGTCAGCGTGACCCGGTCCAGTTGCGCCCGGGCGGCGGCGACCAAGTCCGGGTGCCGGTGGCCGAAGTTCAGTGCCGAGTAGCCCGCGAGCATGTCCAGGTACCGTTTGCCGGCAACGTCGGTGACCCATGCGCCCTCCGCCGAGGCGATCACCACCGGCAGCGGATGGTAGTTGTGGGCGCACCAGCGCTCGTCAAGGTCGATATAGGCCTGCGGGTCGGTGCTGCCCGCCAGACCAGTCGGGTTGGTCGGGTGGGCGGCGGGGGTAGACGTCACGGCACGGCTCCTTCCGGTGCCGGATCGGGACAGCCGCGTCGGGCCCGGCGGTGCGTCAACCCTAGCCGGGTGCAGCGTGGCAGGGTTTGTCTCATGAGCGGAAAAAAGCGGCACCACCGGCACGGTCGGGCAGCCAAGGGCAAGGGCAAGGGTGACGATGTGGCCGGGGCCTTCGTGCTACCGGATGGGCCGGTGAACCTGGCCACGCTGTCGACGGATCGAACCCCGATCGGCCCGCGGAGCAAGTCCGAGGCGAGCAAGGCAATGGCCGCGCTCGGCCCGCGGTTGTCCGGGCTGCAGGAGAAGCTGTTCGCGCAGAGCACTGCCGGCGACCAGCGCAGCGTGCTGCTTCTGCTGCAGGGCATGGACACCTCGGGCAAGGACGGGGTGATCGGGCATGTGCTCGGACTGGTCGATCCGGGGGGGGTGCATCTGGCGTCGTTCAAGAAGCCGACCGCCGAGGAACTGTCGCACGACTTCCTGTGGCGGATCGAGAAGCAGGTGCCGGCGCCCGGGATGATCGGGGTCTTCAACAGGTCCCAGTACGAAGACGTGTTGGTGGTTCGTGTTCACGACTTGGTGCCGAAAGCTATGTGGTCCAAGAGGTTCGCGGCGATCAATGCGTTCGAACGGGACCTGGCGCGGCGCGGCGTCACGGTGGTCAAGTGCTTCCTGCACATCTCCCGTGACGTGCAGGCGGAGCGGCTGGCGGCCCGCTTGGACGACCCGACCAAGTACTGGAAGTACAACCCCGCTGACGTGAACGAGCGGGAACGGTGGCCCGACTACCAGGCGGCCTATGCCGACGTGCTGCGCCGGTGCAGCACCTCGGGCGCACCGTGGTACGTGATCCCTTCCGACCGCAAGTGGTACCGGAACTGGGCGATCGCCGCGCTGCTCACCCAGGCGCTGGTAGGGATTGACCCGCAATACCCGCCGGCCGATTTCGACGTCGAGGAGGAGCGGGCCAGACTCGCGCAGAGCTGACCGACCAACGGCGACCCCGCGCTGGGCGCCGATCGGCCGGCCGGGCTGTGCGATGTCGGCCAGCGCGCCGTCGCCCCGCTCGCCGGCCAGTCCGATGACACCCCGCCCGCGCGGTCAATGGGCAGTGGCCTGTCCTGGAGAATGCGACTGTGAACCCAGCGCCCGCCCTCGGCTGGACAGTACTGATCCCGGTCAAGGCCAGTGGTCGGGGCAAGTCCCGAATCCTGCTCGACCCCGCGCTGCGGCAGGAACTCGCGTTGGCGATGGCCATGGACACCGCTGTTGCTGCCGCCGCTGCGCCGCCGGTGTGTGCCGTGCTCGCCGTGGCGGAGGACGCCGCGGATGCGGAGGCGCTGGGCGGGATAGCGGGAGTCACTGCACGACTGACCTCGGTGCGCGGCTTGAACTCCTCGATCCTGGACGCAGTGCGCGACCAGGCCGGGCCGGTGGCCGTGCTGCCCGGCGACCTGCCGTCGCTACGACCGGAGGAATTGGCGCTCGCGCTCGGCTTCGCCGTCCGGCTTCGGCTGGCGGTGGTCGCCGACCGGCAGGGGAGCGGCACTACCCTGCTGGCAGCGTCGGGAGCCAGTGAGCTGCACCCTCGGTACGGGCCCGGGTCGTTCGCCGCCCACCTGGCGGTAGGGGCGGTGCATGTCCCGACGGCAGCCTCATCCGGCCTGCGCCGGGACGTCGACGTGCTGGCGGACCTGCTCGCTGATTTCGGCACCGGCGCCGCCATCGGGCCACGGACCAAACGGGTGGCGGCTCGAGTTGCCGATCTGATGGATGCCGGGCCAAACCCTGCGGGCCAGGCAGGCGGTACCGTCGAGTCGTGACGCGACGCTACCTGCGACCCGGGATCGTGGCCGGGCACGTACTGGTGCTGCTGGCCGTGCTCACCTGTCTTCGGCTCGGTTGGTGGCAGTGGGACGTCACCCACGAGGCTCGCGGGACGGTCCAAAATTTCGGTTACGCGCTGCTGTGGCCCACCTTCGGCGCCGCCTTCATCTTCATGTGGATCAGGTTCCTGCAGCTGGAGGATGTCCGGGAACGAGAGGCAGCGGAAGCCACTGCGGACGGGTCCGGCGATGAGGACGCGAACCTGGAGTCGATCCCGCGCCACGATGCCACTCCAGCAGGCACTGTCGTAGAGGTAGGCCGGGACCAGCAGGTGTCGGACGGCGCAATCGCCGACGATCGCCCGGGCGTAGGGGACGCGATCGTCACCGGGGATGCCGTGGGCGCTGTGCATGCGGGGGACGCCGCGGCGGCCGGCCCTCACACCGAAACTGACGGTGCGAGTTCGAAACGCCGACGGTCCACTCCTCGTCGCCGACGCCCGGAGAACCGCCCCTCCCAGAGCGTGGTGATCGCCATCGCCACGGTCGGTGGCGATGACGATGATGACGACCCCGAACTCGCCGCGTACAACCGTGCGCTGGCGGAACTGGCAGAGAAGGATCGACGTGCCCGCTGATTCGACAACCGCTCGGCCACCGAAGCCGTTGACCCCCAAGGTGTCCGCTGCTCTTTTTCGCTACCGAATTGCTGCGTTCGTGGTCGGTGTCGGCCTGCTGATCTTGTGCCTGACCATTGTGCTGAAGTACGTGTTCGATATGGACTGGACAGTCGAGATCTGGGGACCGATCCACGGCGTGCTGTACGCGGCCTACGTGCTGATCGCATTTGACCTGTCCTACAAGGCGCGATGGACCCTGGTCGGCACGCTCGGCGTCCTGCTGGCAGGTGTCGTCCCGGTGATCTCCTTCGTCTGCGAGCGCTGGGTGCACCGCAAAATGCTGGCCGGCCAGAAGGTCTGACCCGGAAAGTCCTTGATCGGCGTCGCCGGAAGTCACCGGCAGTCGGTCACTTGCTGATAGCTACCGTCCGGCGGGCGAGGTCAGTCGTTCGGACCGATCCCGATCCCGATCCCGATCCCGCCAGGCAGGGTTACCTGAGGTCGTTGGCCGGTGGTCGCGGCAGCGAGAGTCGCATTCGGATCTGTGGCACCTGCCAGCGTGGATCGGTGATTTGCCCGCCATCGGGAACGAATCCTGCTGCAGCGTAGAGCCGGCGGGCTCTATCGTTGCCGGCGAACACCCACAGCCTGACGGCCCGCCTGCCTGCCGCTGACAGCGCGATAATGGCGTGGTCGAGCAATAGCCGGCCGACCCCGGCCCCGGCGTGATCAGGATGGACGTACAGGGCAGCGACGTAGCCGGGGACAGCGTCGCTCGGTCCGGTTGTCGGCCCGATCGGCGCACCAGTGACGGCCCGCCCGCCATTGCCGGCAGCGCCGTTGCCGGCACCTGCATCCGCGCCATCATCCTCTACTCCATATCGGATGAAACCAACTGCAACGCCGTCGATTTCGGCGACCATAGTGGTGAGCGTTGCGCTGTCCGCGACGCCGGTCAGTAGCTCCGCTGCAGTTGGCAGGTCGACGGACGACAGCACGTCGTCGGGGACGACACCAGGGTAGCCGTGGCGCCAGGCGGCCAGGAAAACTCCGGCGAGCGCGGCCACATCCTGCGGTCCGGCCGTTCGCAACACGACTTCGCCGGTCATCGCCGTACGACCAATCTGGTGGGTGCCGCCGAGCCGGGCGGAGGCAGCTGCCAGCCGTTGCGGCCGGGGGTCACTGAGCCGAGGATCGATCCGACCGACGCCCCGGTGGCGCCCGGCAGCGTGCCGGGCAAACCGTGCACCGTCAGGTAGCCGAGGACCGCGAACGCGTAGGCCTCCTTGCCCTGTGGCGGCAACCCGAAATCGGACACCAGACTCACCCTGACCGGTGCCGCGAGCTCGCTGATCCGCCGCATCAGCACCGGGTTTCGTACCCCGCCGCCGGCGGCGACCAACTCGGTCAGCAGGTGGTCCCGGCATGCCGTGGCGACCAGGGCGGCGGTCAGTTCGGTCAACGTGGCCAATAGGTCGTCGGGGGCGACAGGGTCCAGCCCCTCCAGCATGTTCTGCAGGTAGCCGGGGTGAAAGAGTTCTTTCCCGGTGGACTTCGGCGGCGGAGCCGCGTAGTAGGGCTCGCTCAACAACCGTTCGAGCAGGTCGGTCCGGACACTCCCGCGGGCCGCTCTCGCTCCGTCCGCGTCGTAACCCTGCGCACCGCCGGTCTGCTGTACCACAGCCGCGTCCATCAGCGCGTTCGCCGGTCCGATGTCGTAGGCAAGCGCCCCATCGGGTCCGGACACGGTGATATTCGAGATCCCGCCTAGGTTCAGCGATCCGCGATCTGGTGAGCCGGAAAGGATCAGCAGCTCATCCAGCATGGAGACCAACGGGGCGCCTTGACCGCCGCGCGCGATGTCGCGGTTACGAAGGTCCGATACCACCGGCAGCCCAGTGGCTTCTGCGATCCAGGCGGGCGAACCGAGTTGAACGTCGCCCAGTGCTCGCCCGTCCTCCACCCAGTGGTACACGGTCTGGCCGTGCGATACCACCAGGTCGGTTGTTCCGCCTGCGATCTCATCAGCGGCTCGGGTAGCAACCCGACCGAACAGCCGACCGAGATCGGCGTCCAGGCGGCAGATCTCCGCGATGGTGGTGTTGGCAGGCGGTAGCACGTTGGCGATCCGGGAGCGAATGTCCGGTGGCATCGCGACGCTGAGCAACCCCAGCGGCGTGGCCGTCAGCACTTCCTCGGTCAGCGAAAGGTCGACCACCCCCGCGTCGACGGCATCGTAGGAGGTGCCGCTCATCATCCCGATGACCCGTAGATCCATCATGTCCCACTCTCTGCTATGCCTGCTGTATTGTTGGTTGCCCGGTGCTTTCAGATTGCCTGGTGCTTTCGGGTGGATCGGTGCTTTCGGGTGGATCGGTGCTTTCGGGTGGATCGACGCGGCCAACCGGACAGTGATCAGTGATTCTCGTGCAGCACGTGGTGAGCGGCATCCAGGGCAATCCGCCACATGGGATCGAAGGGTGCGGGCGGACCGGCCACGTGCAGCCGGTTGGTGGCCAGCACCACGACGGCCTGGTGCTCCGGAATCACTGCGAAACCGATCCCCGGAAATCCGGTATGCCCAATCGCGGTAGCCGAGCAGCCGCCGGCATCCGACGTCCACTGGCGAAAGCCCAGCAGTTGCCCGTCATCGGGGCCAGGCGTCAGGAACTCGCCGATGGCCGCCGCCGGCCACCGGCCATCACCGCCCGCAGCAGCCAGCAGGGACCGGCCGAAGGTGAGCAGCCCGCTGACCGGAGCGAACAAGCCCGCGTGGCCCGCAACACCGCCGAAGGTATGGAACGCGTTGCCGTCGTTCACCTCCCCAACCAGGACCCTGCGTCGCCAGCCGGTAAATCCGGATGCGTCCACCGGCACCGGATAGGGCTCCCCGGTCTGCACCATCCGTCGCTCGATGCCATCGCCGATCGAGCTGGCGGCCACCGGGAGACCGGGCGGTGGTCCGGCGTAGTGAGCGAGAAAATCCGGCACGAGCTTGGGCAATGCCGCTGGCAGATCGGTCCCGGTCACCCGGCGCACCAGTTCGCCGAGAAGCATGAAGCCGAGGTCAGAGTAGTGCCGGCCGGTTCGCGGCTCGTATCGAAGCTCCAGCCCGCCGATCAGCCGCACCGCGTCCTCGGCACAGTGACAGGTCAGGTAGGTCGGCCACCATTCCCACAGGCCACCTCGGTGCAGTAGCAGGTCGCGGGGTGTTGCCCGGTGGACGAACTCGGGGATGACCGACGAGACGGGCGCGTCCAGGTCGACCAGTCCGGTTGCGACGAGCGTCATCACCATCGCCGTGGTGCCAAGCTTGGTGACCGATCCGAGGTCGTGCCAGGCGTCCGGGGTTACCCGGCGCTGCAGTTGGGTCGGCAGCGGGCGTCCGTCCGCGCCCACGGATTCAGCCAGCCCAGCGCAACTGGCCGCTTGTAGTTCCGGCGATTGCACGGCCAAGTGCGCGCCGGGGGGTCCGAGCAGGAGTACCTGGTTGACAGCGCCGTCGAGTTCTGCGACGGCAGGTCCGAGCGCGGACGTCATGCCGATAAGTTACCAAGTAACCTCTTGAAAAGGAACCAAGTAAGTGAGTACCCTCAGCAAACCAGACCCCAGGAGGTGGCCGAATGGCCAGCAGAACCCGCACCGTCGCCGTACTCGCCGCGACCGCCGCACTCGCGTTGATCGTCAGCGCGTGTTCCCCGGCGGGCTCCAGCAGCACCTCGCCCACCAGCGCACCGCCGTCCAATGCGACCAGCGCACCGGCGGCGAGTTCCCCGGCGGCAAGCGCCCAGTCGAGCGCCCAGTCCAGCGCGGCCAGCAACGCGTCGGCCAGCAACGCGTCGGGAAGCAGCAGCACCGCTCCGGCGCCCTCGGGAGCGGCCCCCACAGGCACTCTCGTGGTGGCCAGGACGGGTGACATCGACAAGCTGGATCCGCAGTTGGCCACCGCATTCCAGACAGTCGCGACGCTGGGGTTGATCTACGATCGGCTGGTCACGACCGACAACGACGGGAAGCTGGTCGGTGGCCTGGCCAGCAAGTGGACAGTCTCAGACGATGGCAAGACCATCACCTTCGACCTACGCAAGGGTGTCACCTGGCAGGACGGCGACCCCTTCACCTCGGACGACGTGAAGGCCAGCATCGCCCGAATCCTGGATGAGAAGACCGGGGCCGTCGGGCGGTCGAACCTCTCACTCATCAGCAGCGTCGACGCGCCGGACGCGAACACCATCGTGCTGAACCTGTCCGCGCCGAACACCGCGATCTTCTACGCGCTGTCCTCGACCAACGCATCGATCCTGCATACCAAGGACATCACCGCGAACACGATCGGAAAGACGCCGGATGGCACCGGACCGTTCTCCCTCAAGGAATGGAACCAGGGCCAACAGGTGCTGCTGAGTGCGAACCCGACGTATTGGGGCGGTGCGCCCAAGGTGGCAACCGTGGAATTCCGGGTGATCCCCTCGGAGGCCTCGATTCTGTCCGGTATGCGGGCCGGTGCATTCCAGATCGGAGTGCTGTCCGACCCCGGGGTGGCCGGTCAGGCGGCCAACGGCAGTGGATTCACTTTGGTCAAGCAACCCGCCCTGGCCTACCACGTGATGCAGCTGAACGGCCGGCGGGCGCCGCTGGACAACATCAAGGTTCGCCAGGCGATTGCCTGTGCAGTGGACCGCCAGCAGGTGATAGACACTGCGGCGTTCGGCGACGGCGCAGTGACCGGACCGATCACCAGCCCCGGGTATCAGTACAGCCCGACCGACGGGCTGCCGTGCAAACCCGGTGACCTGGACGCCGCCAAGGCATTGCTCGCCAGTTCCGGTGTGGCGACGCCGATCACGCTGACCACCATCGTCGAGACCGGCGAGTACGCCACCAGCGTTGCCGAGGGACAGAACCTGCAGGCGCAGCTGGCCAAGATCGGCGTGAACCTCAAGCTGCAACAGCTGTCGACGAAGCCGTATGTGCAGGCCTGGCTGGATGCCGACTTCGACGCCGCGGTGGCGCTGAACGGCGGCAGCTCCGACCCGTACTTGATGTACGGCAGGTACTACACCACCGCCGGCAGCCTCAAGGGCCCAGCCGGGCTGACCTCGCAGGCGCTGAACGACCTGCTGGTGAAGGGCAACTCGACCGCAGACGAGACGGTAAGGCAGGCGACATACAAGGCGCTCCAGGAGGAGTTGTTGAAGGAATCCCCGTGGGTGTGGACCTTCCGTGGCGACGATTACTACCTGGTCTCCAGCAAGGTCTCCGGATTCACCGCGCGGGCAGACGAGTCACTGATCAACCTGGCCACCACCAGCGTGGGCTGAGCCGATCGTGCTCGGCTGGCGATGGGTAGGCGGCCGGCTCGCCGGAGCGGTGCTCACCTTGGTCGGGGTATCGGTGGTGGTGTTCCTGGTCCTTCGGGTGATTCCCGGGGACACCATCACCGCGTCCCTCGGGATTGAGGCCGGCACCCTGACCCCCACGCAGCATGCGTCTCTCGAGGCGTACTACGGGCTGGACAAGCCGCTTGTCGTTCAGTTCTTCTCCTGGCTGGGGCAGGTGCTCACCGGGAATCTCGGCGTGTCCCTGCTGAGCGGCAAATCAGTGGGATCGCTGATCCTGGCAGCGCTGCCGGTGACGGTGGAGCTGGCCGTGCTGGCTGCGATCATGGGCACCGTTGTCGGGGTCCTGCTCGGCATGCTGGCCGCAGGTAAGCCAGGCAGCCTCCGGGACGGCAGTGCCCAGGGCGCAGCACTTGTCGGATTGGCCATTCCGGAGTTCGTGCTGGGCGCCGCGGTCGTGGCGCTGCTGGCGCAGGCCTTCGGGTACTTCCCGGACACCGGCACCTTCGTTCCGCTGACCAGTTCGATCCAGGGGAACCTGTCGCAGATGATGTACCCGTCGATGGTGCTGGCAGTGGGATTCGCCGCCAATGTGATGCGCACCACCCGCTCCGCCTATATCGAGGTTGCTGACGCCGACTTCGTCCGGACGGCGGTTGGCAAGGGAGTCACCCGTCGTCGGGTCCGGTTCAACCATGTGCTGCGCAACGCGTCTGTGCCGATCGTGACGATCACCGGCATTCAGTTCGGATACCTGCTGGGGGGAACGGTGATCATTGAGCAGATCTTCGCCCTGCCCGGGCTCGGGCGGCTGCTGTTCACCGCGATCCAGAACGCGGACTACCCGCTCGTGCAGAGTTCGGTGCTGGTGATCGCGGTCGGATTCGTGCTGGTGAACTTGATAGTCGATGTGCTGTACCGGGTCATCGATCCGCGGACTCGTGCAGCATGACGACAGCCGCTCCGCAGCCAACCACGGGCGCCGCAGTTCCGGCGGTCATTGGCGGTCGGCGGTCACCGCTTGCCATGTTCGGCCGGATATGGCGTGATCCCGGCGGCCGAATCGGGTTGATCGTGGTGGCAGTGATGGTGGTGGTTGCGCTGGTCGGCCAGTGGCACCTGTTGCCTCACGACCCGATCAGTCAGATACCGGCGAACAGGTTCCAGGGGCCATCGGCCACTTACTGGTTCGGCACCGACCAGTTCGGCAGGGATATCGCCGCCCGGGTCTTTGCGGGGGTATTCGCCTCGCTCCGGGTGTCCGTCCTGGCCGTCGCTGTTGCCGCGACTATCGGTTCCATCCTCGGCATCCTGTCCGGATTCCTCGGTGGCTGGGTGGATCAGGTGATCGGGCGGTTGATCGACATCCTCTTCGCGTTCCCGGCAATCCTGCTGGCGCTGGCGCTGGTCACGGCGCTGGGCAGCGGCTGGGTCAACACGGCGATAGCAATAGCGGTCGTCTACTCGCCGATCTTCGCTCGGGTGTCGCGGGGGCCGACACTCTCGGTGGCGCAGAGTGAGTACGTCCGAGCGGGCCGGGTCTTGGGCATACCGACCTGGCGACTGCTGCTCCGTCACGTGCTGCCCAACGTCAGCGCGCCGATCGTGGTACAGGTGACGCTGGCCGTCTCGTGGGCGATCCTGACCGAATCTGCGTTGTCGTTTCTCGGGTTGGGCACCCAGCCTCCCGATCCGAGCCTTGGGCTGATGGTGTCCGATGCGCAGAACACTGTTCAGTCGGCCTGGTGGACGATGGTGTTTCCGGCTGTCGCGATCATCATCTTGGTGATTGGGCTCAACCTGCTGGGCGATGGACTGCGCTCTGCGCTGGATCCGCGCAGCTTCGCCAAGGTCTCTCGTCGCCGTCGGTCCAGGGTTGCGCCAGGGGGCACCCCGTGAGCGTTCCGCTGCTTGAGGTGCAGGACCTGCACACAGTTGTCTCGACCGGCGTGGACGAGATCGAGATCGTTCGCGGAATCAGCTTCTCGGTCGACGCCGGGGAGACGGTCAGCATCGTCGGAGAGTCCGGGTCCGGGAAGTCGTTCACCGCGCTGAGCATCGCTGGGCTGCTGCCCGCGGGTGCCCGCGTGTCGGCCGGCGCGGTGCTGGTGCAGGGGCGCGACGTCGTCCCCCTGCCGGAATTTAGCCGCCGCGAGATTCGCGGCGCCACGGTGGGAATGGTCTACCAGGACCCGATGACGTCGCTGAATCCGATGATGCGGGTCGGCGCCCAGGTGCGGGAAGGCCTGACAGCGCATGGGTGGTCGTCGGCCGACGCCCACCGGCGAACCCTGGAAGTGCTCGGCGAGGTCGGACTGCCATCTCCCGAGACCATGATCCGGCTGTACCCACATCAGCTTTCCGGGGGGATGCGGCAGCGGGTGCTGATTGCCGCCGCACTCGCGCCGCGGCCGAAGGTGCTGATCGCCGACGAGCCGACCACTGCCTTGGATGTGACCATCCAGCAGCAGATACTGACACTGGTGGCGCAATTGCGCGACGACTATGGGTTGGCCGTGGTCTGGATCACCCACGACCTCGGCGTCGTCGCGCGGATAGCTCAACGCGTGCTGGTGATGTACGCGGGGCGGGTGGCCGAGGCCGCTGCCACGACTGATCTATTCGCTCACCCGACGCACCCTTACACGGCGGGCCTGGTGCGATCCATCCCTCCGATGGGTAACGCGGAGCGTCACCAGCTACCGCAGATCGGCGGCGCCCCCGTTTCCCTTGTCGAGTTGCCGACGGGCTGCCCGTTCGCTCCGCGGTGTCCGCAGCGGATCGCCAGGTGCACGACCGAGGAACCTGCGCTGATTGCTCGCGGCGCGTCTATGGCGGCGTGCTGGGTACCGCCTCAGGAGTGGCACAGCTGATGGAAGCCTCAGTGGAACCGATGATCTCGATGCGCGCCGTGGTCAAGCACTACCGGACACGTGGCCGTGGAACCGTACATGCGCTGGACGGGATCGACATCGATGTGCTGCCCGGCGAGACCCTCGGGTTGGTCGGCGAGAGCGGCTGCGGGAAGTCGACAACTGCCAGGCTCCTGGTTCAACTGGAGCCGCCGACGTCCGGCGAGATCATCATCGACGGGCAGGATCTCGCAACGGCGGACAGCCGTCAGCGGCGGGCGCTACGCCGGACGATCCAGATGGTGTTCCAGGATCCGTACGCCTCGTTGAACCCAAGAATGCGGATCGGTGAGACGCTGACCGAGGTGCTGGCCGTGCACAAACTCGCCACCGGTTCCGCGGCCCGGTCGAGGAGGGCCTTCGAGGTGCTTGACCTGGTGGGCCTACCAGCGGAGACCGCAGGGCGATTCCCGCATCAGCTGTCCGGCGGTCAACGTCAACGGGTCGGCATCGCGCGGGCGCTGGCAGTGCAGCCGAAAGTGCTGGTACTGGACGAAGCGGTGTCTGCACTGGACGTGTCGGTACGCGCGGAGATCATGAACCTGCTGGCCCGGCTCCGCGATGACCTCGGGCTGACCTACCTGTTCATCTCACACGACCTGTCCATGGTCAGGCACATTTCCGACCGGATCGCGGTGATGTACCTGGGCGAGATCGTTGAGATCGGGACGTGGGACACGGTCTCGGACCGTCCCGCCCACCCGTACTCCGTTGCCCTGCAGAGCGCGGTGCCCACGGCGGACCCGCTCCTGGAGGCCGCCCGTCAGCCGTTGGTCGTCAGCGGAGAAGTGCCCGACGCTGCGCACCCCCCGGTCGGCTGCCGGTTCCATCCCAGATGCCCTCTGGCGGAAGACATCTGCCGCCGGGAGGCGCCGCAGCTGCGGCCGTTCGAGCCGGGTGTCAAGGCAGCTGGTCATCAGGTAGCTGACAGGAACGCGCACCGGCTGGCCTGCCATGTCGTGCAACGGGAAGGGCGTCCGGCCGGCGACCTGATCGGCGCACTGCCGCTGGTTGCCCGGTTGTCCGAGCAGCGAGTAACCGGGGCCGGTGGGGATTGACCGTCAACCCGATCGGCGATCCGGGCGTAGACCTGCTGCTTCGGCTGCGCGGGCTCGTGCCCACCATGGTGCCTTCGCTGCGCCGGGTGGCATTGGCAATCCTGGTAGACCCGCACGCAGCCTCCGGATTGACCATCGGTGAGCTGGCCAGGGCAGCGGACACCTCACAGACCACGGTGTTGCGGCTGTGCCACGAGGTCGGCGTCCGCGGCTACCGTGACCTGCGGGTAGCGCTCGCGGTCGAAGGCGGCCGGGCTGAGGGCCGGGCCGAGTATCGGCAGGTTGGCTCGGATATCGGTCGTGACGACACCCTGGACGAGATCATCGACAAGATCACCTTCGCGGATTCGCAGGCGGTAGCAGAGACCGGCCGGCTGGTGGACAGGGCAGCACTCACCGCGGTGGTTGACGCCATCACCGCCGCCGGGCGGGTTGATGTCTTCGGGGTCGGGGCCAGTGCATTTGTGGCGATGGACCTGCAGCAGAAGCTGCACCGAATAGGGGTGATCTGCTTTTGCTGGGCAGACCAGCACGCGGCCCTGACGGCGACCGCGTTGTTGGGCGCCGGCGATGTCGCGGTCGGAGTTTCGCATACGGGGGCGACCATGGACACCGTGGAGACTCTCACCCAAGCGGGGGCGAATGGAGCCACAACTGTTGCCATCACGTCCGTTCCGCGGTCACCTCTGGCGCTGGCTGTCGATCTGCGGTTGATCACCGCGTCCCGGGAGACCACGTTTAGGTCGGGCGCGATGGCGTCCCGGATTGCCGCGCTCAGCTTGGTCGATGTGCTGTTCGTCGCCGTTGCGCAGCGACGCTACGACCGGACCGTTGCCGCGTTGGAAGCGACAAGGCGCGCGGTAGCGGTCCGCAGATACAGTCGCGCTGACGATGGAGGGGACGTATGAGTACCGACATGCCGACGAGGCCGGCGGCGCGGGTCAGGGTGCAGTCACCGACCGAACGGGTGAACCCGGCAACCAAGGAAATCGACCTGCTCGGCTCCGAGGCGGCGCTGCGGCTGCTGAACGCCGAGGATTCCTTGGTTTCGGCCGCGGTGCGGGCGGTGCTACCGGCGTTGGCGCGGGTGGTCGATGAGGCGGCCGCCCGGGTACGCGCAGGCGGTCGGGTGCATTACTTCGGTGCAGGCACATCCGGTCGGCTGGCCGTGCTGGACGCTGCGGAGCTGATGCCGACGTTCGGCCTGGGCGACGTCGTCATCGCCCATCACGCCGGCGGCGCGGCTGCGCTCATCGCGGCAGTCGAGGATGCCGAGGACAGTGCAGACGACGGCGCGGCTGCGGCCGGCGTCGTACGCGGCGGAGACCTGGCGATCGGGCTGACCGCATCTGGCCGGACACCTTTTGTCAGCGGCGCGCTGACGGCGGCCAGGGGCGTCGGTGCCTTTACGGTGTTGATGACGTCCAATCCGCACGCGGAAATTGCGGCATTGGCTGACGTCCTGCTGGCTGCCGACACCGGTCCCGAGGCGCTGACCGGTTCCACTCGGCTGAAGGCAGGCACCGCCGAGAAGCTGATGCTCAATGGGTTCTCGACGGTGTTGATGATGCGGCTCGGCCGGGTGTACGGCAACTTGATGATCGACATGCGAGCCACCAACGCCAAGCTTCGCGGCCGCTCTGTCGAGATGCTTGCTCAGGCGTCAGGTGCTGGGTTCGAGGAGTGCGCAGCGGCCCTGGATGCCTGTGGGGACCTGAAGACTGCACTTCTGGTGCTCTTGACCTCCCCCGACCCGATCACTCGCCTCGAACCGCAGGTGATCGCCCGATGCCGGACCGCGCTGACGGTCGCGGGCGGCGTGGTCCGGGACGCACTCGCCGTTCTGTGACCTGCTCGGCCTGCCTGCGGAGCAGCAGAGTTGTCGACGCCCAGATGGCGCGGCGGCGTTTCGTCCGCTTCGAGCCGCGCCGCCGCCGATAGAGCCAGAGCTTCCACACCACTCGTCCGAGCGAGCCGGACATGGGTAACCTCCTGGCATCGGTAGGTCCGAGTTACCGGCTGGAGGAGGTATGGGGAGATGTCCCAGGATGCGCCCGGCGACGGGCCTGGTCAGACCGCATGGCAGGCGCTGGCGCCCGTCATCGATCTGATCACGCCGATGGCGGTCCGGGCCGCCGCTACCTTGCGGGTGGCCGACCTGATGGCTGACGGACCGGTGTCGGTAGCTGAACTCGGGCGGCTGTCGCGGAGCGATCCGGACGCGCTGAGCAGGCTGCTGAGCCATCTGGTCTGTCACGGCGTGTTCACCGAGACCGATCCAGGGACGTTCGGACTCAACCACCTTGCCTCCCTGCTGCGCTCGGATCACCCGTCCGGGATGCAGGTGCAACTGGACCTGGGTGGGTTCGGCGGCCAGATGGACCTGGCGTTCACCGGCCTGCTGCACACCCTTCGTACCGGGCAGCCCGCCTGGGAGTCGGTCTTCGGCGCGCCCTTTTGGCGCCACCTGGCTGAAGACTCGGTGATGGGCGCATCGTTCGACGCCGTCATGGCCGCGGGGCCCGAGTATCTGGCGGACGCTATCGGCGGCTATGAGTGGTCGGGCGCGCGATACGTCGTCGACGTCGGCGGTGGCACCGGTGCGCTGCTGGCCGCGGTGTTGCTCGCGCACCCTGGGCTGCAGGCCACGCTGGTCGACCTACCGGACACCGTCGAGCGGGGCCGCAGGCAATTCGCCGAGCGCGGTTTGGCCGGACGGTGCGCCTTCGCCGGGCAGAGTTTTTTCGACGAACTGCCGGCCGGCGGTGACGTGTACGTGCTGCACAGCGTGCTGCACGACTGGGCCGATACGGACGCGATAGCCATCCTGCGCCGGTGCGCGGAGGCGGCCGGCGACAGTGGCCGGGTGGTCGTCATCGAGGGACATGGCGCCGACGGTGGCGATCCGGCCATGTACGCCGAGATGAACCTTCGGATGCTGGTGCTGGCCGGTGGCCGCGAACGCACAGTCGACCAGTACATCGCGCTCGCTGCCGCGGCGGGTCTCACCGTCGCGAGCACGCACCTGACGCCGCTGGGGCAGGTCGTCATCGAATTTGTGCGCACTCAAGCTTCGCCGTGGTGGGCGATACTGGGATCGAACCAGTGACCTCTTCCGTGTCAGGGAAGCGCTCTCCCGCTGAGCTAATCGCCCGGGACAAATGTTCGAGAACCTCGCACCGAGGTGGGAACGGGATTCGAACCCGTGTACACGGCTTTGCAGGCCGTTGCCTCGCCTCTCGGCCATCCCACCGAAAAAGGCCCCCGGTGGTGGTGTCGCAGGGCCCCTCCGAGCGGACGACGGGATTCGAACCCGCGACCCTCACCTTGGCAAGGTGATGCGCTACCAACTGCGCTACGTCCGCATGCAGCCTGTCGGCCGCTCAACAACTCTATCCGACGCCGTGACGGCCACCAAACCGCCACCGCGTCGGGTGTCGGGAAAGGCGATCGGGGTACGCCCGTACGTTGGGCAGCGCGGGGGCCTATCGAGTTGGCGCCGATCCTCTTCGATCGGGATCGGCGTCCGTCGGATCCGCTTCTGCGCGGGCTCAGCCCTCGCGTGGTTCGACCATCGGCATCCCACCGAGGAGTTGAGCCAACTCCTGGTCCAGAAACAGGTGCATGTCCTCCGCACCGATGGGCACGGCCACCAGCATCTGGGCCGTAAACTCCCTCAACGTACCTGTGTCGCACGTCAAGCGAGCGTGGCCGTCGGGGGAGTTCAGATCCAACACGACTCCGTCGATGGAGGGGAAGATTTGGACATCGCCGATCCCGGCAGGAGCGGTCAAACCCGCCAGCAACAGGTCGCGGGCGAACACCCACTCGATCGACTCGCTGCCCGGGACGCTGAAGACGAAGGTAACGGCGTGCGGGTCGGCACTGGTGTACCGCAGCTCGGCCGCGACCGTCAGGTCGGATGGTTGAGACGTCAACCTCATCGTGGCGGTCGCGACAACCAGGTGGTCCCTACGGACCTCGCCATAACCTGACATGACTGCATCCCTGCCAATCTGGGCGGATCACGCTGGGCTCATGCCCTGCCGATACGGATCGCCCTTGGTGAAAGGGACGGCAGCACGCTGCCTGCATCACGCGAGTCGAGGACCATAATCCAAGTTCACCCGGTTAGCCCTATTGGCGAGTGCCCGACGTCACGCTGAGCGTCGTGCAGCTGCCGTTCGGGGCCGTGCCGGGGAACCGCGAGGATCGGGTATCGTTTGTCGGGCACCGCGCTGGACGACACCTGAGGTCGGCCAGTAGCGGGCGATTAGCTCAGCGGGAGAGCGCTTCGTTCACACCGAAGAGGTCACTGGTTCGATCCCAGTATCGCCCACCA